>Ga0209777_10001589_pt1 | contig 32232 bp, 32 predicted proteins | sample FrelakmetHBP12HB_FD_187147 | JGI IMG/M metagenome (GOLD analysis project Ga0209777, IMG submission 187147) | Freshwater lake sediment microbial communities from the University of Notre Dame, USA, for methane emissions studies -HBP12 HB (SPAdes)... | ecosystem: Environmental > Aquatic >... | reverse complement strand
TTTGGGCAGTAGGCGATGTCGTGGAGGTCCGCGATTTTGTTACCGGCGAATGGACCTTGGTCCCGCTTGCTGGACCCGCTAACCGACAGGGTCGAATTGCCGCTGATGTTATCTTGGGGCGGGATTCAAGTTTTCGAGGGGTGCAAAGCACGGCGGTTTGCCAGGTATTCGGTATCACTGTTGCAGCCACCGGCGTGAGTGAAAAAACGCTGCAGCGTCACAAACAAAATGGAAAGGAAATTCAGTATCAAAAGATTTATTTACACCCCAGTCATCATGCCAACTATTATCCCGGTGCCAAGCCCATAACGATAAAACTGATTTACTCGACCAAAGACGGCACAATTTTAGGAGCCCAGGCAGTCGGCGCGGAAGGGGTCGAAAAGCGAATTGACGTGATCGCTATGGCCATACAAAAGCGATCCACCGTCTACGATCTGGAAGAAGCAGAACTGTGTTATGCACCCCAATTTGGTACGGCAAAGGATCCGGTAAATATTGCCGGCATGATTGCCGCGAATGACTTGAGGAGTGACAGCCCGGTGGCACATTGGGAAAATATCAATGAATGGCAAGCGTATATTCTGGACGTACGGGAGTCATTTGAATTTAAAGCGGGTCATTATGAAGGAGCTAAAAATATTCCGTTAGGCACGTTAAGAGAAAAAATAAATGAACTGCCGCGGGATAAACAAATTTTGGTTTACTGCGGAGTAGGGCACAGATCGTATTATGCCGCACGTATACTGCGTCTTCACGGCTTCTCGGCTAGAAGCGTTTCCGGCGGTATGATGACTTGGAAATCACAAAAACAGATACCAGTGGTTTAAGATTAACATATGTTAATTCAATATTTTTATCGCTTCTATTTTACAACAGAATATAGTGGTTAATTGAGGAGGTATCATATGAACATGGGTAAAACAGACCGCATAGTACGCGCCATCATCGGAGCTGGCTTATTGGTATTAGCATTTTTTGTAATACTCCTTTGGCTACAAATTATTTTCTGGGTGCTTGCGGGGATATTACTCCTAACTGCTGCAATAGGTTTTTGTCCAGCTTATTTTCCTTTCCATTTTTCAACCAAAACTAAAAAAATAAAATAATAAATAATAAAATTCGTATAATGATTAAAAAATTAAGGTGTTATTTATACTAAAAGAATGATAGTGTTATCATAAAATTTAATCATTGCCACTTGAGATTAACCAAACATAGGGCGAAATGACCGAAATAAATATAAAAAAACCAAGTACGTGGCATTGGTTAACAACTGCGGAATTTGCATAAATAATATAAATAAAACAGGAGTCTTTTTGGTTAAGCTGATTTTACCTCTTCCTTTAGTAGGGAGCAAGGCATCCTAACTTTAGGTTAGTTTCTTATTTGGTTGATTCATCAGTTTATCTTGTGTTCGACTGTATGCTATCATTCAGCAAATGCTCATATTTAACTACGAAACCTTGGTGGATCCTTTATTAAAAGGTCTCAGGAGGTTTACTCCTGAATTCTCTGGCATGAAGGCTGGAGATAATGTAATTGACATCTGCTGTGGAACGGGGGCACAAGTTCTAGAATACGGGAGACTTGGCATTATTGCTGACGGTATAGATATCAACCAAGACATGCTTAAAATTGCCATAAAAAATAGAACTAGACAAAACGCGGTAAATGTTTCGTACCAACTTGCTGACGCCGCTAATTTACCCTTTCCAGATGATTACTTTGACTATGCGACCATATCTTTTGCATTACACGATAAGGAAAATACTGTCCGATACCAAATCATTTCTGAGATGAAGAGGATTGTCAAACCGGATGGATCTCTTATCCTCATAGATTATCAGGTTCCATTGCCGAGGAATGCATGGGCTGTGTTAGTGAGAACCATAGAATTTCTTGCTGGCGGGTATCATTACCTGGGCTTTAAAGATTATCTTGCAAATAAGGGACTTAATAATATACTGAAAACCAGCGGTTTATTGGAAGAATGTAGGACTTATCGTATTGGTGGATCAGTAGTAGTTGTAAAGGTGGGTAAAGATCAAGATATTCTAGTGACCCGCCCCCTCTAGCGATGCCACTTGATAAGTGGTAGTCCCGATATTCTGGAGATGCCCATGTGGTTGGTAATTCCTGGCTCTTTGTGGTCGGATTTGATTATTTTCTCTTGGGTGCAGATCTATCAATCAGAAAATTCCATATGGTGGAGACAGGGTTTTGTAAACAGGTTGAACTCCACGTCCAGGTTTTTGAAGCTAAGTCAAAAGAACACCGAAAAGTATTCGTTGACATAAAGTTTAATATGAAGCTAAAATTAGATTGGTGGAGACGGGGGAGGCTCTCCCTCCCTCTGAAACGCGGCTAGAAAAAATGTTATCGTTTATTGGTTCTCCAGAACTAGGAGCTACCAATACTTCACAATTAGCAATTTAATGTTTGTGGAGTTACAATTATTATTGATATGACTGAACAAGTACTTTCTGGTATAAAAGTTCTCGACCTTTCTTCTGAGATATCCGGCCCTTGGTGCACTAGAATGCTGGCGGGATTTGGTGCGGATGTAATAAAAGTTGAAGACCCTAATGGCGGTGATATTGCCAGAAAAATGGGACCATTCCCAGATGATATCCCTGACCTCGAAAAAAGCGGACTATTTCTCTATATGAACACGGGTAAAAAAAGCATTACACTAAATATCCGCTCCTCACCGGGTCTGGAAATACTACAAAAATTAATTAAAGAAAGTGATGTACTTGTAGAAAATTTCCAACCAGGGACATTAAAAACGCTGGGGATAGATTACCAAAACCTTGTAGCAATAAACCCAGGGTTGATATTGACTTCCATCACCAATTTTGGTCAGACAGGACCATATAGTGACTATAAGGCCTCATCTATTGTCGACTATTCTTTAAGCGGGCACCAATTTATTAACGGAGAACCCACACGCGAACCACTTCAGGCTCCTCCCCATCAACCAGAATACCAGGGAGGGTTGCACGGATTTCTAGCCACGCTGGTCGCACTTTATCACCGAATACAGACTGCCCAAGGTCAATGGGTAGACGTCTCGATTCAGGAATGTATGGCAGGTTTCCACCAATTCACGATTACTCGATATACCTACGGTGGGCTAATTAAGCAAAGGGGTGGGAACCGTTATGAAAGTGACCACCCAATCTCAATATACCCTTGCAAGGATGGTTACGTTGCGGTCAGCGCTTCAGCGCGACCTCAACAGGAACAACTATATACCCTTATTGGCAGGCCCGAGCTAATCGAAGACCAGCGCTTCGCTACCCCACTGGACAGGATCGCCAATGCAGATGCCTTTGATGAATTATTAAAGCCATGGCTGAAAGAGCGTACTAAAGATGAGCTGTTTCATACCTTGAATGAATGGCGCATTCCCTGCGCCCCTGTGTCAGAACCGGAAGACCTGCTTAAAGACCCCCATTTTAAAGAGAGAAAGTTTTGGGTAAACATGGAACATCCCCAAGCAGGGGTTTTATCTTATCCAGGGGCACCGTTCACCATGACTGAAACCCCCATGAATCTGACCAGAGCCCCATTACTGGGGGAGCATAATGAAAATATCTATTGTGATCACCTTGGCCACACATTGGATGACTTGGTAATAATGCGGGGAATGGGAGTTATCTGATGATGGCAGAAAAACCACCTTTGGAAAACATTAGAATCATTGACCTTAGCCGCGTTTGGTCCGGGCCAATGGCAGTTAGGATGCTAGCTGATCTGGGGGCAGAGGTAATCCTCATTGATGCCCCGCAGACCCGCATTAAGAGCAAAGAGTCTCTAGAATTATTAAAACAGGCAAAACATAATGGGAGATATTTTCCATATTTGCCCGCTGGTGATCCGGGCGATGATCCATGGAACCGACAGGGTACTTATAATGACTTCAATCGTAATAAGCTAGGTATAACAATGGATTTGACCAAAATGGCAGGGCAGGAATTATTTAAACGCCTGGTAAAAATTAGCGATGTCGTGGTAGAAAATTACACCCCAAGAGTAATGAAGAACTTTGGGCTTGATTATCCGGTTCTGCAAACAATTAACCCACGCATTGTTATGATCTCTTTACCAGGTTATGGAATGAGTGGTCCCTACCGAGATTTCCCAGCTTATGGTACGACTCTCGAACAGCATGCCGGATTTTCCAGCGTAATGGGTTATCCGGATAGTGGCCCATATAGAACACAGTCCACATACGCAGACCCTGTAGCATCGGTTACCGCTGCCAGTGCGATAATGCTTGCTCTAATTTATCGAAATAAGGTAGGCAAAGGTCAATATATAGATTTGGCACAAATTGAATCCAGCATTTGTCTTCTCGGTGAGTTGATCTTGGATTATGAAATGAATGGGCGAAACCCGAAGCGCATGGGCAACAGGCATGCGTCAATGGCGCCTCATGGGTGTTATCGATGCAAAGGTAATGAGTCCTGGATAACCATAGCGATTTCGTCCAATGAAGAATGGCTTTCTCTCTGTAAGGCACTCGGTAACCCAAAATGGGTGCAGGAAGAAAGGTTTAGCAGTCAAACAAGCCGATGGCACAATCAGGACGAATTGGATCGTCTCATTGAGAATTGGACAGTGAATTATAATAATTATGAACTAATGAACCTATTACAGCATGAAGGTGTTCCAACGGGAGCTGTTCTAAATGCCAAGGAACTCGTTGAAAACGCACATTTGGATAAACGCGATTACTTCGTTAAGCAAGATCACCCGTCTGTTGGAATTCGTCCTTATCCCGGTTTACCCTTCAAATTTTCAGATATTCAGCCTACCTATTACAGACCTGCTCCGAGGGTTGATGAGCATACTGAATATGTCTTTGGTAACCTACTCGGTATTTCTCATGAAGAAATTGAGATATTGATATCAAAACACGTCATCGGTAATAACTCTGGCTAACCGAATGCAATTGATCCCTTGTCCTCACCAGTTCCAGATTAGAGCCGGATGTAGCGTTGGAAAGAAGCAATAAAAAATGAACTTCAATCGGCTATTTATAGGACTGAAATATTTAAGTCGTTTGATAATAATTAAATTATTTTGCTGATTGATCATACTCCACATATAAAATTCTTAAAATAGGGTATTGACAAATCAATAAACCTCATATAGAATACTGACCAGTCAGTACTGTATTTTTCTCTGTCTAGCCCTATCGGGTTGTTATACCACCATAAAATATTGATGAATGGAAATAACATGCAAATAGTAGACCACAGAACATCTCGCCACGATGAAAAATTACAAAAAATAGCAACCGTAACTGCTCTATTATTTACACAAAAAGGTTATTACGAAACTACGCTTGACGAAATTGCTCAGGCATTAAAAATGAGTAAGGGTAGCATTTACACATACGTGAAATCAAAACAAGACCTCGTATTTTTAGTCTTAGAACAAATAGAGAATACCTGGGGACAAAGTTTTGAGACGGTAGAAAAATCCCCCAAGACTAATACTGCCGTAGATTCCTTAAAGGTAGCAGTAAAAGCATACATATCAGCGGTGGACGAAAAGCAGAACGAATATATTTTTCTTAACCATGTTATTGTCAGTCTCGATCAAGAAGGGAGACGACGACTCCTAAATTCTACCAGGCAAGTGGCCAGTAAGTTCGAAAAAATAATACACCGCGGGCATGATTCCGGAGAATTTAATAATACTAACATTGAAACAATAAGTTTTGTAATAACCCACCTTTGTTCGGATTGGGCAAACAACCGCTGGTTTTTGAGAAAACATATGAATTTGGACGGCTACATAAACTTTGTTGGTGAAATGGCTGTGCGGATGTTAAAGGCCAAATAGGCTCCTACTATCCCGTAAAATCGGGGTTTAAATGGGTTCATACATCATAAGAAGAGTTAGCCTGCTCATACCAACAGTCATTTTGGTCACTATCATAGTATTCATGACAATTCGCCTCATTCCCGGTAGCATTATCGATACGATGATGGGGGAAATGGGAACCGAAGCATTGGGAGCGGGATTCGATCGGGCAGCGCTCGTTCATAAATTAGGGCTTGATGTGCCAATTTACGAGCAATACGGTAAATGGGTTGGCTCCATTATTTTCCACGGGAGCTTGGGTGAACCGTTAAGAGGTCAGGGTGAAACGGTGAACCAAAAAATATTTGGTCGCTTGCCTGTAACATTCGAGCTCGGAATAATGGCCCTAATAGTCGCATTACTAATAGCCCTACCAATTGGCATATATTCAGCGATTAGACAAGATACAGTGGGAGATTGGGTGGCCAGGAGTATTTCAATTTTATTCATTTCGATTCCCAGTTTTTGGATGGGCACAATGATAATGATTTATCCAGCAAAATGGTGGGGTTGGTCCCCTGCGATGCAGCTGATCCCCTTTTCTGTCGATCCTATCGGTAACCTCAAGATGTTCATAGTCCCAAGTTTGGTATTGGGGATGGTGATATCAGGTACCACAATGAGGATGACACGAACTATGATGCTGGAGGTCTTACGCCAAGATTACATTCGCACCGCCTGGGCTAAGGGTCTCACAGAAAGGACCGTAGTGTTGAGGCATGCTATAAAGAATGCGCTAATACCGGTTGTGACAATAATAGGAATGCAGATACCCATACTTGTTGGAGGCTCGGTAATAATAGAGCAAATTTTTGTGTTACCAGGTTTGGGCAGACTTATGGTTGAATCGCTCAGTTATAGGGATTATCCGATTGTCTCTGGTATTAATCTATTCATTGCAGTTGTAGTAATGGCTGCTAACCTCTTTATAGATTTAGTTTACGCCTATCTTGACCCTCGTATTCGTTATAAATAATATTAGGGATATGGTAGAAATGACTGCTCAAACACAAACACAAACCGCGAAGAGAAAATCAGCTCTAGCCGATATCTTGTTTCGTCTAATCAAAGAAAAACCAGTGGGCGCTGTTGGTGGCGTGATTGTAGTTTTACTTTTATTTGTTGGTATTTTCTCGAATTTCATTGCTCCTTATGGCATGAATGATGTCCATCTCGCACATAGACTTGAGGCTCCTTCTATCCAGCATCTCTTGGGGACTGACCAGCTTGGGAGAGATACTTTTAGTCGCATAATTTACGGAGCGCGTATTTCGACCATAATAGGTGTATCTGCCACTCTACTTAATATCGTCATCGCCATAATCATCGGAACTACATCTGGTTTTTTCGGAGGGAAATTTGATACCATTATGCAAAGATTTGTCGACGCATGGATGTCATTCCCTTCATTGTTGATTCTGATAACAGTGATGTCTCTCGTCGGTACCGGGTTGATTCAAATAATTTTGGTGCTTGGAATTTCCGGTGGGATTTCAAGTTCTCGGGTAGTCCGCAGTGCTGTTATGGGTATCAGAGAAAATATTTACATCCTTGCTTCAAAAGTTATTGGTGTGCCTACTCCAATGACTTTAATTCAACATATCATACCAAATATTATGGCTCCAATAATTATCATTTTTTCAACAACGATCGGTTCAGTAATTTTATCAGAGGCTGCGCTTAGCTTTTTAGGATTTGGACTTCCACCCGACATTGCCAGTTGGGGCGGTATGCTGAGTGCCGAAGGACGTCAGTATATGGAAATTGCTCCACGTTTAGCTTTATGGCCGGGCATTTGTTTGACAACCGTAGTTTGGGGGATGAACATATTTGGTGATGCATTACGCGATCTGTTGGATCCTCGTATGCGAGGAGGTGTTGGCCGTTTAGGAAATCTGGGAGCTAAGAAAATTCAAAAGTTCTTAATTAAGAGACAGGTTTTAAAAAACTAATATCGAAAAAACGAAGCAAGTTCTTGATCCGAGGGGTGGGCTATGAAATGAGAAACAGACAATTATAAACGCAATAATAATATTAAGAGAGGAGTAATGGTAAAAAATGAAAACAAAATTCTGGCAATTAGTATGTTTGTTGGTCGGCGCAGCGCTGCTTTTTGCATCGTGCAAAGCTACTCCTGCAACAAATGTAACCGTCACTAACACTACTACCCCAACCACTCAAGTAACTTCGACTCCCGTGATTACAACTACCGCTCCTACTACAGCCACTCCGACGACAACTCCAGCGACCAAAACAGGCCCGCAATATGGCGGAATTCTTTCAGTCACATCTACAGTTGATGCGTCCTTTCTAGATCCCTGGAACGGATCCGCGAACACCAATTTTATCAACCCTGTGCTGGAAAAACTCGCTCAAGGTAACTGGGCTATAGACAGAAGTGTATTCAATTTCCAGGGGACTAAATATGTACCGCTCGAAACTTACGCTGGGGTAGTTGCCGAGAGCTGGGAAATCACCAGCCCAACATCGTTTAAAGTAAAAATCAAACAAGGGATAAAATGGCAAAACAAAGCTCCCATGAATGGTCGTGAATTAACCGCAGCCGATATTGAATGGACTTGGGCGAGAAACCTAGGGCTCGGTTATGGCTTTACAAAACCAAGCCCTAATTCAGCTTGGGGTACCACAATTCCCTGGGATTCGATCAAAGCCATCGACAAATATACCGTCGAGGTTAAACTCAAAGCACCTAACCTTCAAGCTTTGGAAATCTTTTTATGCGAGGCTTATGAATTGTCATGGGTTGAACCTCGGGAAGTTGTCGAGAAAGATGGCAATCTTAACAACTGGAAAGACTTAGTTGGTACCGGGCCTTTCATTCTTACTGACTATGTTGGCGGCTCATCATGGACTTATACAAAAAATGCTGATTACTGGGGGTACGATCCTAAATACCCGCAAAACAAGCTACCCTATGTTGATAAGATGCAGATCCTTATCATTCCGGACATTGCGACCAGGCTTGCTGGCTTAAGAACAGGGAAAATAGACATCGAGACCTCTGGTAACCTGACCCAATCTATAGCGCTAAAACAAAGTAACCCTGAAATTAAGCAAATCCCCTGGCTTAACTCCGGGGCAGTTAGTATCAACTTTAGAGCTGACGTGGCGCCTTTTGATAATGTTAATGTGAGAAAGGCCATGCAGATGGCGATAAATCTCGTTGAACTGAATACTAGCTATTATGGGGGGTTCGGTGGTGTTATCCCATGCGGTCAAATTGGTCCGGCTTGCGTGGGTTATTTCTACCCCTATGATTCGTGGAGCCAGGAACTAAAAGATGGATTCGCTTACAATGTGACGGGTGCAAAAAAACTGCTGAGTGATGCTGGCTACCCAAAAGGGTTTGATACAACTCTGGATATTAGCCCAGGATTCTTGTCCAATGATGCTGACCTCGCGCAAGCGCTCAAATCTTATTGGACAGCGATCGGTATCAATGTAACCATCAGAGTGGTAGACAGGGCAGCCTACCAGGGCAACATCTTCGCTAAAACACAATCTCCTATGGAGATGTGGTACGAAGGAAACAACTACGCTCCTATAAACTGGTTGAAGGTACAATTCTATTCAAAAAGCGCCTGGAATGCTCTTACCAAACCTGATCCTGTGTACGATGCGATGGTTGATACGGCAGCCGCCGCTAGTGATAGAACGACACAACAAGCTTTGTCGCGTGATTGCGATAAATATGCGTTAGAGAAATTCTGGGCACTCTACACTCCCCGCAACCCATTATTTGCCCTTGTGAATCCTCATGTTGGGGGATATGCTGCGGAATGGACACTCGGCGGAGGGACTTTCTTTACCGTATACAATTACCTTTGGAAGATTCCGTAAATACTTCTTTTATTGCCTTACATTGGGCAGTGTGGCTCGCCACACTGCCCAATCCTACAAAGTTCGTGAAAGGGAGATTAAAATGGAAAACTCACAAATAATATATGCAATGGAAAATGGCATTGTAACCATATCAATAAATCGCCCAGAAAAAATCAATGCGGTAGGTTTCCCCGCTATTCGACAGCTGATGGCAGCTTTTGCAAAGGCTGATACGGATCCAGAGGCGAAGGTCATCATTTTCAAAGGTGAGGGAGAAAAGGGATTCTGTTCTGGGGATGATACAAAATGCCCTGAATGGTTAGATATCGGATTTAATTGGCTTCCAGGTGATATGTATTTGGGGTTAAGGAAAAAACATTATTACCAACTTCTTCAAGCCATTCGTGAGTTGACAAAACCTGTAATTGCTCAAGTCCATGGCTGGTGCTTGGGATCGGCTCCGGAATTGGCGCTTGCTTGTGACATCGTGATTGCCTCAGAAAATACTAAATTCGGTATTCCCTTGGTATCATTTGGAATTTCGAGCATGACTGCCTTTTTACCTAAAGTTGTTGGATACCACAGAGCTTGCGAAATTCTTTTCACAGGTGATGTCGTCGATGCCAAACAGGCTTTTCAGATAGGTATGGTGAACCACATTTATCCGCAAGAACAACTAAACGAAAAGGTATTAGAATTAGCGACGAAAATGTCTAAACAATCAATCTCTGCTATAGGCTGGACAAAATGGGCTTTAAACAAAACCATGGGTAGCGTTGCAGAAGCAATTGATTATGAGGTCTTAGCTGTTGGTCTGACTCACCCGAGTAAATATGTGCCGCGAACCCATGAGAGACCAGCGCGTCCGTTTCAAACTATATAACTTATAGACCCTAATAGGAAAAACATGGAGATGGCTAAATGGATGCAATGCTGAGCCCATATAGGGTACTGGATCTATCCGATGAGAAAGGGCAATTTTGCGGGAAAATCCTTGGAGATCTTGGAGCCGACGTTATAAAAATTGAAAAACCGGGTGGCGATGATTCCCGCAAGATTGGGCCTTTTTATCATGATCAAGAGGACAGTGAAAAAAGCCTCCAATGGTTTGCCTATAATACTAATAAAAGAAGTATCACTTTAGATTTAGAAAAGGTAGAAGGTCGAAGGATATTCCTGAATCTGGTCAGGAAATCCGATTTCATCGTAGAATCTTTTACTCCGGGTTATCTTGATGGGCTTAAACTGAGTTACTCTGATTTGGAAAAGCATAATAAAGGGATCATACTCATTTCTATAACACCGTTTGGTCAAGACGGCCCGTATAAAAATTACAAAGCCCCTGACATCGTCGCCTGGGCGATGGGGGCTCACGCTTACCAGGTCGGTGAACCAGAAAGGGCGCCACTAAGGATGAGTCACCATTCCCAATCATATCTCCATGCTTCTGGCCAAGCGGCCGTGGCCGCATTGTTGGCATTACATCATCGCAACAACACGGGAGATGGGCAATATATTGATGTCTCGATCCAGGAATCTGTTCTCCATTCCACCGACCAGCAGGAGACAACTGGGCGGTGGGATGCGATCAGGCAACTCCGACACCGCGGCATGGCCTGGCCGAGAACAGGACTAACGACAACTTCACGTTGGAAATGCAAAGATGGGTATGTGATCTTCGTGTATTGGTTTGGTCTTTCAGCCCACTACTCTACACCCCTCGTCGAATTGATGAAAGAAGAGAATGAAATCGATGATTTTCTTGCGAATTTTGACTTTGCGAAATTTGATTGGGCAGACGCTACACAGGAAATTTGGGATAAATTAGCTGAACCGACCCAGAAGTTTTTCGCCAAAAGAACCAGAGAACAACTATACAATTATGCTTTAACCCGCCGGATACAATTATTCCCCATTCAAAACCCAAGTGATATTTTAGACGACACCCAGCTTGCGAGTAGGAACTATTGGGTTAAGTTGGATCATCCTGAATTAGGAGATTCAATTACCTATCCTGGTCCATTCTATAAATCTAATGAAACGGCCGTCCGGCTCGACCGGAGAGCACCACTAATTGGGGAACATAACCAAGAGATATATCATCAGGAACTCGGGATAACCGAGAAGCGATTGCTTGAGTTGAAGCAGCAGGGTGTCATTTGAGGTGAAAGACTAAATAATATGACAAAACAGATTCTTGAAGGAGTTAAAATCGCCGACTTTACTTGGGCTCTGGTTGGCCCTATCACTACCAATATGTTTTCTATTTTTGGGGCAGAGGTTATCAAGATCGAGGGCAGAAGCCGACCTGATTCACGCAGGATTGCTGCACCTTTTAAGGATAATGTTCCAGGTCTTAATCGTAGTGCTAACTTCAATACGTACAGCCTTGGGAAAAAAAGCATCGCCTTAAATCTGGCAAACAATAAGGGAATTGAAATTGCGAAGCGAATTGTTAAATGGGCGGATGTCGTTGTGGAGAACTTTGCCGGAACTGCCATGGAAAGGATGGGTTTAAGTTACCCTATATTGAAAGAAATAAAACCCGACATAATTATGCTTAGCTCTTCTCCCACTGGACAGACTGGGAAATATCCGTCAGTAAGGGCGATTGGTTCCCATCTTACTGCTTTATCGGGACTTCAGGATACTGCTGGATGGCCGGATCTTGAACCAACCGGTCTTGATTCATATACCGATTTTATCTCTCCGTATTTCAACGCAACTGCCATACTTGCTGCCTTAGATTACAGACGCAGAACTGGTAAAGGGCAATACTTGGATTTGTCTCAATACGAGGACTGTATACATTTCATGGCTCCGATGATCTTGGATTTCACTGTTAACCACCGTGTTAACTCCAGGTTAGGGAACAAGACTAACAACGCCGTGCCACACAATGCCTACAGGTGTTTGGGAGACGATCGTTGGTGCACAATTGCAGTATTTAGTGAAAATGAATGGAGTTCTTTCTGCGATGTAATTGGTAACCCTTCTCTTAGTAACGACCCGAGGTTTTCTACGTTTAATAACAGAAAAGAAAACGAAGACGAATTAGACAAAATCGTTGAAAATTGGACCATTTTGCGTTCAACTGAAGAAATCATGCAAAGTATGCAGGAACGTGGAATTGCAGCCGGTGTTGTCGAATCGGCCGAAGACCTGGTAGAAAAAGACCCTCAAATCAAACACAGGGGATTTTTTCTTCCTATAGAACATCCTGAAACGGGAGTTTATCGGGCTCCCAGATCTGCTTACATACTATCCAAAGCAACTCCTGATGTCAGGAGGGCTCCGTTACTGGGAGAGCACAATGAGTATGTCCTGAAGAACATACTTTCATTTTCTGACGAAGAAATAGGTGAATTGCTGGTGGAAGGGGTTGTGGAATAAGACTATTTGAATAGTTAGTTAATTGGTGAGCCATTATTAATAGAAAAGGAGCGATAAGGTACATTATGGAAGAACCTCGTTATTCACTGAAAGGGAAAACCGCGCTAATAACTGGAGGTAGTCGAGGAATAGGTGAGGCAACTGCAATCGCGTTTGCTAAAGCAGGAGCTAATGTCGTAATTGCTAGCAGGAAACTGGCAGAATTGGAGAGGGTTGCTGCCGAATGCAGGGAATATTGGGTAAAAGCGTTGGCCATAGAAACCCACATAGGTCATATGGATCAATTGAAACCATTAACTGAGAGGGTAGTACAGGAGTTTGGTACGATAGACATCTTGGTCAACAATGGTGGTACGACGGTAGCCCTTCCTGCCATGGAATTCTCGGAAAAAGCCTGGGACTCGGTCATGAATTTAAATCTGAAAGGATTATTTTTCCTGAGCCAGGAGGTTGCCAAGATCATGAAAACCCATGGAGGAGGGAAAATCATAAACACTGCGTCTGTTAGCGGATTTAAACCTGAGGTACCAACTTGTGCCTATTCAATAAGCAAGGCTGGCGTTATCATGGCGACAAAGTGCATGGCAGTTGAATGGGCACAATACAATATCCGGGTCAATGCTATTGCTCCCGGACCTATCGACACAGCTCTCTTTAATGCCAAATTTGCAGTTGCCCCTAAAGATGAGGCTGAGAAGCAACTCAGCGCTGTTAGAAATAGAGTGGCGTTAGCGAGAATTGGCCAACCGTCAGAAATAGCCGATGCAATGTGTTTTCTTGCGTCAGACGCATCCAGTTTTATTACTGGTCAGACTATCATCGTTGATGGAGGACTACTACTTCGATAAGGAGCAAAAACACTATGGTCAAACCTTTAAAAGTTGGGTTAATCGGGGCTGGGAGAATCGCCAACCGGCATCTTGCGGCGTATAATAACTTTTCTGAAAAAGTAAAGCTGGTTGCGGTTTGTGACATCGTGAGTGATTCGGCACAGGAATATGCTAAAAAAGCCCATGTCGAAAATGTATATACTGATCCCGTCAAGATGCTCAAAGAAGCTGATATAGATGCGGTAGATATCTGTGCGAGCCATGACAAGAATGCTTACCTCGCCGTGTTGGCGGCTGAAAGTGGTCGGCATGTACTCGTTGAAAAGCCAATGGGTATTTCAATCCAACAATGTAGAGAAGTGCTGAAAGCAACTGATAAAGCTGGGGTAACGTTTATGGTTGCGCAGATGCTAAGGTATGTACCGAATAACCGTACTGTTTACAATTTTATAAAAGAAGGCAAATTAGGTAGTATTCGAGCAGTCCACAGCGAAGCAATGGCAAATGGAATTTCGCTCATGTCATCGGGTTCGTGGTACTCAGATTACAAGAAATCCGGTGGAGGCGTGGTCATTTCTGTTGGGATTCATAATATCGATTTATTGAGGTATTTTTTTGGTGACATCAAATCAGCTTTTGCTATGCTCACCAATAAACACCCTGCGTTTCCACCGGGTATTGAAGATCACGCATCAATCATTTTGACCTTTGAAAGTGGGGCTGTTGCGGAATTGTTTGCAGATTACGCAACTAGGCGAGTGCCTTGGGTGTGGCAATACTTGGTTTTGGGTACTGAAGGAACGGTGGTGTCGTCCTTACCATTCAGGGAGCAGTTTGGACAGCAGCGATGGGACACCAGGATCGCGTTCACAAAAATGGACAAAGAAGCGTTAGGCGCTGGGACTGCAACTGAAGAGTTCATTCCAATCAAGCAGTTAACCTATGAGGGATTTGAAAATGTTGACCCCTTTACTAATGAGATCCTGCATTTTGCTAACTGTTGTCAGTTAAAAATGGAATCGATTAGCAGCGGTAAGGATAACTTGGGAACAATGAAGGCAATCTTCGCAATCTACGAATCCGCGAAAAGCGGGAAGAATATAGATTTGGCAACATTGTAAATGACAGCATCATTCAAAGTAAAATTAACATAAAGCGAAGTGCTTTATTGGATTGATAATGCTCCACTTCACCTGGTTGAATAAGGAGAATAGACATGGCGGTCAGTACATTGACACTCAAGGACAAGGTAGCTATCATCACCGGGGGAGGTACCGGCCTTGGTAAAGCGATGGCGCTCTCTCTGGCTAGAGAAGGTGCAGATATCGTAGTTGCTGCCCGTCGTCTTGGGCCTATCGAGCAGACCGCAAGCGAAGTTCGTGAAATGGGCAGAAGAGCTCTATCAATACCTACTGATACTACAGATTCCAAACAGGTGAATAATATGATTGATAATACCGTGGATAAAATGGGTAAACTAGATATACTAATTAATAATGCGGGCGCAGTTGGCAGAATTGGGGTGGGGAATGCTCCTCGTTATATGTGGGATATACCGGATGAAGAATGGCTTAGTGGGATTAATAGCCATCTTAGCAGTGTTTTCTATTGCTGCCGTCGAGCAGCTAAATATATGGTTGCCCAACACCACGGAAAAATAATAAATATTGCTTCCATAAACGGTCTTCGTGGCTGGCGTAATGGTTTCGCTTATGGGGCCGCGAAGGCAGGAGTTATCAACCTTACCCGCACATTGGCACATACTTTTTCCCGGGATAACATTCAAGTCAATTGCATCGCGCCGGGACTAGTTGACGTACGACAATTGCAACCGGAGCCAGAGACTCAGGAAATGCCGCTAAAAGCTGATTTCTTCCCCGTAGGAAGGTACGGTGTACCTGATGACATTGGCAACCTAGCATTATTTTTAGCTTCCGACGCTTCGGATTACATTAATGGAGCTTTATTTGTTAATGACGGCGGAGGAATTGCGGCTGGGGTTGCACCAACGGGGTATGCCCCTGTCGTCGGCCTAAAGGAGAACCAGCATGGTTTCTAAAGAATTTAGTCTAAATGGGAAAATAGCTCTTGTTGCTGGTGACAGCAAGATCTGGTGTAAAAATATTGCAACTGCGCTCGCTGGTGCCGAGGCGGATGTCATAGTCGCGGCTCAGGACGTCAGTAAGATAAATGAAGCTGTTGCTGAGGTAGAGCAGTTGGGTAGAAAAGGTTTGGCGATACTCACAGATACTAAACAGGCCGACCAAGTCAAAAAAATGATAGACCAAGTGGTATCAAATTTCGGGAGAATAGATATTATTGTTAATGCCACTGATGCCGAGTTCGCCAAACCAATGATTGACATAACGGAAAATGAATGGATTGAAGTTATTAACGCGAATTTGACATCAGTTTTTTTATGCTGCCAGGCTGCGGGGAAGCAAATGCTTAAACAAAAGAAAGGCAGAATTATCAATCTTGTATCATGTTTAGCCGAGAGGGGCATGGAAAATGGGACAGCCTATTGCGCAGCTATGGGCGGTATTTTGCAAATCACGCGGGCGCTTGCTCTTGAATGGGGACGTCACGGTATAACGGTTAATGCCGTTGGTACCGGGTGGTTCGCTGACCAACCGTTAGTGCAAACTCCTCAATCTGATTCTTTATTAAAATTTCTTCCTTTACGGCGATACGGACGACCAGGGGAGATTGGTTCTATGGTAGTCTATCTAGCTTCTGACAAAACAGATTTCTACACGGGGCAAATTGTCTATGTCGATGGCGGAGCTACAATGCGTCCTTGATATTCCTTTTTCATTTATTCCTCCTGGGGCAAGGCATAGTTGTGGGTGCCTTGCCCCGTCAATTTTAGTTGTTATTTAATAGCGATTTTTTCGTATGTCCATTATTGAACTTATAAAACTAATTACGTTTAGCAAAAATAACCTAAGAACAGGACAATATTACCCCGCGTTAAGCGTGTACCAAAACGGTTTTGCATTTTAAGAGTATCAGACGAATCTAAAAAAAGGATTATTTATGCCTTATCTAAATGATCTCCTTTTGGAGCTCTAAATGGCAGAGTCGGTCTACATCTGAAACAATGCTTGGGTGGATTACATATTGAAAGCAAGCAATTTACAAAATCAAATTTTTTCAACCCATAATTCCAGCAGAAATGGCAACACCAATATCCCTGAAGCAATGGTTCCGTACCGGTACGAGGAGTTACTGATCCAATAATATCAAGTGTCTAAATTTGATACCTGGGGGAAAGGACGCATTAGTATCTTGTCCATCGGCATGTGAGGCCGGCGTGGCGCCTTACCTTCAATATAACCTACTGCTAATAAAGCCACCAACATCATATCTTGGGGAATACCCAATAATTTTTTAAGAGCATTATGGTCACGTATAGCACCGATCCAGCATGACCCAAGCCCCAGTGCGGTCGCCATAAGAACGATATGTTCAATTGCGATGTAGGTGTTTGCCATGGCAGACGGCGCAAATGTCGCTAGGTCAGAACGGGAGTTTATTTGCGCGAGGAAAATGGGATCTTTAAGTGTGCTGGCAGGAAAGACTCCGGCATCCACAGCTTCTTGTCTCCTCTTCAAATAACTGTCGGGTGAATACGATGACAGGTCAGCACAGGCTACGAAAATAACACCCGCATCCTCAATCATCGACTGATTAAAACATATCTCTTTGAGTTGTTTTTTTTCTTCAGCGTCGGTCACTACTACAAACCGCCACGGTTGTGTATTGCTGCCAGAAGGTGCCAGCCGAGCAGATTCCAGCATCTGAATGATCATCTGTTCTGTCACGGCAGTACGCTTATAGGTACGGACACTTTGTCTTTGTTTGATTGCTTCTTCAACGGTTAGCATCAGAATAAATACCTCCAGATAATCTTGATGTCCTCATTCTAAACAAGTTTGAGAAATTTGTCGAAATTCTCCCAAATATTTACTCCATAAATAGTAAGGGTCCAGTGTCAGCCGTGAGCGGTGCTGATGACGCTAAAATATGAGTATCCCGTCAACCCGTAAACCAAGTCTCATACGTTCGACCCGCATTCACTCCCCGGCCTATGACAAATTTCCCTTGTATTGTCGCTAGAAAATCCGGCCCAATCTTTAGTCACCTTCTGGACTTTCTTCTTCCCAAATTTCTAGTGGGGGCGATGGGGTGGGTAAGAACTCACGATAAGTGATTACTTGATAAAGTAACCACCCAAGACATCTTCAATACCCACGTAGCCTGAACTAGTACAGGTAGTTGACATTTATTAAGCCCCTCGCTATACTTGTGTTCCCAAAACTTATAAGACGAAAGTTTATTGGGAGGTGATTTCAATGCTTATAATTGGGGACAAAGTTGAGGTCTTGGAATACCCTGACAAGAAAAACGTAGGAAAGCATGGTAAAGTTGTCTATGTCGGAACTGGAATCAAGCAAGTTACTCAACCAGTTGATGTAGGCCTCCCAGTACTAGAATCGGAGCCCCGCTACGATGTGACATTGGACAAGGGAAAGACGATTCATAATCTACGGGAGCAGGAACTTCGCAGGTTTTAAGGCGAAGTAAGACTTCTAGAACATTAGGCACAAAGGACCAATAGACTGTATATTGCTATTGTGGTATGTCAATTCGTACTATCTTGAGGTCAGCAAACCCTATCCAAAACCGAAGAGTGTAACAGTATACTGTTACACTCTTTTACTTAGCCACAGCAATTTGAGCTATTTTGGGAGAATTGCCCTTTAGATAAATGACAAATGTTTCCTGTAAGTTGTAAACAAAACACCGGGAAGGTTGTCCAGCCATGCGTACGATTATTTGATACCGTTCGCCTTCTCGATTAAATGAAGTCTGCCAAAGCCCCGAACATCGGCATAAAAACGATAGTACTTAAGAAATGTATAATAGGGAATGTATATCCAGACCACGACAAAACTCGCTTTTTAAATAAACTGTTCGGAGAGTCAAATGGGAAAACGACCAGGTACCAAATTAGATCCAATAGTACATACTAATTGTGGTATTGTAGAAGGGGCCTGGATGCAGACCCCCGGTAAAAGCGACATAGCCAACTTCCTCGGAATACCTTTTGCACAACCCCCTGTTGGGGAGCGTCGCTGGCGGGCACCGGAGACTACCACACCATGGTCCGGGATAAGACAAGCCAAGTGTTTTATCAGGGCTTGCAGTCAGCTGGTACCAGAAGTCGACATATTTTCCAATGTAATTGCCGAAACCTTCGATATTACTCCCCCCAAACCGCCACCACTTGACTATTCTGAAGATTGTCTATACCTGAACGTTTTCACCGAGTCACTTGACCAGAGCGCTAAAAAACCGGTCATGGTCTGGATTCATGGCGGTGCATTTATTTCCGGGACCAGTGCCCATACCAATCCTCAAAATTTAGTACGTAAGGGAGTGGTAGTCGTAACCATTAATTATCGGTTGGGCGTATTAGGATTCTTATCTCATCCCGAGCTCAGTGCTGAATCACCTCACGGCGTGTCCGGAAACTATGGTTTGCTGGATCAGATAGAAGCCCTCAAGTGGGTGAAACACAATATCATTAATTTCGGCGGTGATCCTGATAACGTAACAATCTTTGGTGTATCTGCTGGGGGAACATCTGTTAGCCTCTTTATGGTTTCTCCCTTGACTGCAGGGTTATTTCATCGTGCCATTTCTCAGAGTGGTGTTGGCCTTAATATGTACCTCCATCTTAAAAGGCCAGGGTTTTTTCCTGTTTCGGCGGAGTCACTTGGTGAATATTTGGCTAAAAGCCTTGGCGCTAATAATCTATCGTCCCTGCGTAACGCCTCGGCTGACACCCTAATAAAAACAGCCTTAAATTTACCGGGGGTAAATACCCCGATAATCGATGGATATGTTTTAAATTCACGTCCAACTCTCAGCTTTTCTCAAGGAAGAGTGCATCTCGTACCTTTCATTCTCGGGAGCACTGCGGACGAGGGTTCTTTACTCTATTATGGCTCACCCATGATTGAGATTCCACCACCTGTGAGTTCACCAGAACAGTATACCCAGGCACTTCGTCCGGTGTTTGAAGCAGATACCGATCGTGTCTTGGCGCTTTACCCGGCAAATAACAACGAAGAAATGCTTGCCTCCAGCAAGGAATTACTCGGTGATTCATTGATGGGCGCCCAGGCTCATTATGTTGCCAGACAAATGGCTTTTTCGGGGCACCCGCCGTACCTCTACTTTTTCTCAAGAAAACCAGCAGGTAAAGCTGGAAAAATATTAGGCGCTTTTCACGGCGCGGATGCCAACTATATCTTTGGCGAAAATATACTTGGGATACTGACAGCAGAAGACAGGAAGATGTCAGAGATAATGATGGATTACTGGGTGCAGTTTGCCCGAACCGGTAATCCCAACGGACCTGGCAGACCCGAATGGATACCATTTGAAGAAAAGTATATGGAGTTTGATCAAGAGGCAGCGATGAAACCAATATCAAAGATAAAAAAGTATGAACTAATTGAGGCTTTCTACGATCGTCATAAAATGGATTGACCAGTTTACGAGCAACCGACAACGCCCATTAATGAGAAGTAAATATAATATACCGAACACACTCCCTTTATAGAGAAGTATTTCTATCACAAAAACATCTAGGTGTCCACCTTTATTTCCATGACGAAAATCTAAATGGTATTGTGTAATCGTACCTCTGGTTGGCTAAACATCGGGATGTTTGTCCAGCCATGAGTACGATTATTTGATACCTTTTGGTTTTACTATTGAGTGTAGCGCATTATCTCCGTATACAAAAACGAGTAATAATTTTATAATAGTGAAACAATATCGAAGGAGGTAAGAATTCTATGTCGAAGCAAAAGAATGTCACTCCTTGGAACCGATTCATGAAGAAATTTAGAACAGTTTTAATTGCTGGGCTAGCTGTAACAATCCCGATAGGCTTAACGGTGTGGATTATCTTGTGGTTATTCGATAAGATTGACCAGGTTTTACAACCGTTAATTGTACACATTTTCGGACATGAAATAACTGGGGTTGGTTTTGGGGTAACGTTAGTATTGATAATTATAATTGGTATTGTTGCAACCAATGTGATTGGCAGAAGGATTGTCAGATGGAGCGAATCAATTCTTTCGAAAATCCCCATTACTAAAAGTCTTTATGTGGCCATAAAACAGATAGTGCAAAGCTTTACTAACCCGGAGAAAACCGGGTTTATGCAAGTTGTATTGATACAATTCCCTGCTAAGGGCATGAAAACAATTGCCTTTATAACAAATGAAGAAATGGACCGGAAGGGTAAAAAGATAATTAACCTGTTTGTGCCAACTGCCTTCAATCCAACCGGTGGATTTATGGAGATTGTCCGCGAAGAAGACATAGTGCGTACCAATATCACTGTGGAAGACGGTTTGAAGTTAATGGTTTCAGGTGGCAGCATGTCGCCTAAAAACCTTTGCGATAACGTATTACAGGCGGAGGAAAAAGATATTAGAACTATGTCGACTGGACCTATTTCTAACGAAATGCCCGCCGCGTAAACATTATTCAATACACAGAGACATCGGCATCACCGTTCCGCTGTAGGTATGGCGACACAGAAGAGAAGGGGTATGCGTTGGCACCTTGACGATAGCTACGACACCGTGATGGTACAAGTGACCTGCCCATAATCCGTGCCCCCAATTCCCACACGTATTTGAAAGGTATATATGCCTGGCTTAACCTGGGGCGAAACCTTTATGTTCATCATTGCAGTGGGGGTAGGACCGATCGTGGCTTGCGCCTCGTTAGCTTCAAACCCGGACGGTAAGTTCACTGGCTCGAACACAGCATTGACACCAAACATAGAGGTAATGCTTGCGCCGTCAAGACGAAAGATGTTGTTTCTTGTTAGTCCCGCTTTGGTATCGATTGCGGCTCGGTAATTGAGTTGCAGAGTACTGTTCACAGAAGTCAATGTAACATCGACTGTTTGAATTGGTGGCCATTTATCTGGGACCCCCTGCTCATGTACGTTTGCCCTGTAAGCATAACCGCCGGGAGTCACAACAACATCATCCGGTTGTTCGGGAGTTGACGATGTGGTTGCAGTTGGACTGGTTCTACATCCAGGTGCTACTACCAGTGCGAGAACGATAAACAATAGTACAAAATGTATCGAGTATTTACTTTTCATCTTATTTCCTCGTAGATTTTCCAGTTTGGAACAACTGTAAGTAATTATTTAATCAGTCCTATTTTCTTTTCGAGTTCATAATTGCTGGGTTCTACCAGTATCGAACCATCCGGGAACACTATCGTTGGAACAACTCTTCTCCCTTGATTAACCTTCTCGACGAAAGCGCACCCTTCTTTGTCCTGTTCTATGTCGCACCATATAAATGCAACTCCATGCTTCTTCAGACATTGCCTGGCACGGGTGGTATCGGGACACCAACTCGTACCGTAGATTTTTATATCCATTGATACCATGAAGACACCTCCATCGGAATTGTTTTCAGAAGCGGGTTAAGTAACGCGTCTCATTCTATGAGGGGGAGGAAGTATGACGAGGAGTCATACTAGGTCTTAATTGAGCATCTCCCGCTATTACTTTTCTCGGCGGAGCTCCAATGTCACCAGGTTCGTACGGTCCATACAAACAACATTTATCACGTCTGGACCGCCCCAATCCTCGGGAAGACCTCCACCAAACTGGAGCATAGTTAAATAAGGGAAGATGTCATGGTAGAAGAATCCACAAAGACCAGCTGTGTCTTGGCAGCTAATGTTGAAGGTGTCACCCTTTTCATGTCCCCAGGAACACTTTCCCTTAACCGATATAACTGTGGCTGTCACTTTATGACCTGGAAAAGTCGTCCTCTTTGGTTTTGCCATAGATTTACCTCCTTTGGTAGCCTGCTACATTGCTCAATTTTAAACCATAGGGGGATTGATTTTACATAGACATCCCGGATAACCCATCCCGGAATACTATTTTCTTTCTTCTTTCTTGCTGCTCTGGACTTTGTCGGCTTTGCCTTCCCCTTTCTTAATTACGTCAGCCTTTTTAGCTTTATTTTCCTCCTTTCTACCATCCTTAACTTTGTCAGTCTTATTATCCTCTTTCTTGAGACCCTCGACTTTGCCAGGCTTCTCTTCCTCTTTCTTTGCGCCCTCGACTTTATCTGTTTTACCTTCCTCTGATGGACGACTATCAGTAATATAAAACCCAGAACCTTTGAAAAGTAATCCCGCAGGGGAGTATAACTGGCGAACCTTGCCTTTACATATAGGGCAACAGGGATTCTCTATATGCTCATCAAAACGGCTCTTCAGTTCGAATCGATAGGTACATTTTTCACATTCGTACTCATAGGTAGGCATTCTGACCTCCAAGGTTTTGAAGCTATTTTATCACATACCGGAATACAGTACAGAAGGCGGGATACGGAATAGTTTTTTGAGGGACAGAGGACCATGGATCAGGCAGTGAAGACTGTGAATAGTTGTCTTTAATTTACTTGATATAGGGAGACAATGCTGGGATTGTATTCAGCATATCCAGCATCTGGAATATTTCTTCAATCGTATGGTTTTTCAGGTACTCCAGGAACAACTGAATGTACAAGTTATTGTTTTCAGCTGCTTGCTGGAGATCTTCAACGAATGGTTCGTGGGGATTAGCGATTCCAGCCACGATGGTCTGCGCTACATCCGTAAACGCGGACAGATGGCTCTCTATAACCTCTAATCCTTCCAGACCTCCCTGCCTTCGTTAAACTCCGCTGTGAACATTTTATCCGGGTCACGCGTTTCCTGAACGTTGGGAACCGTGCCGAACATCAGGCGGTTGTAGCCAGGCGGCACAAAGACGGTGAAGTCCAGCGGTTTCTTCCCCTCCGCCACATCCTTGAGATAATTGTTTGCCGCCTCAAGATCTGCCGTACCGCTGCCCCGCAGGACAAGTCCCTGTCCGGTATACCTCGGTCCTGGCCCCGTTAGAGATTTATCCGCATACTGGAAAGCCATACCATAGAGGGACATCAGGTCTAATTTAAAAGGATAGTTGATGCCAAAAATAAAAGAAGCAATGAGACCATATTGCGCAAACTGCAGGCTGGGCCATTTGCCGTTACCGAATTTCAAGCCCGGCACATTCGGGTCATCCATTTCTACCGGCGCCTGTGAAACCATAAAAGCAAGGCTGATAGCCTGGGCGGTCATGAACTCCATGGCATAATCATGGGCACTCGTATTCCATTGCCTGTTGCTGTTCTTCGCCATTCTTCCCCGGCTGAGAAAGTTGTTCCGCAAGGCACTTTCCGGATGGGCAACTCCCAAAGACATGGTCTGTGAGCCTTCTCTCATCACCGCGTGGAAAAAGCCTTTCTTGCCGGTCTCTTCGTAAGAAATTACGCCGTCGCCGTTCTCATCAAATGCATCGAGGAGCATTTTATGGTAGGTCGAGCCGGTTAGCCTGTCGTTTGCCTCAGCATAACTTAACGCCGTCTTTTCCATATCCCAGAGAAAGCACATAGCCGCATAATAAAGAGTGGAGGTAATCATCTCTTTGAACTCATTCCCGTCCAACCGCCCGAAATGCCCCTGCACTGAAGACAGAGCGGAATCCGTGGTGATATCCCTGCCGGTGACATAGTATTTCCGGCTGCCGACGCCCCGTTTTTCGACATATTCGTAAAGGCCGTAGCGCCATAACGGCGAGTCGTAGCCCTGTTTTGTCACCAAATTCCCGCCTTCTACCTCCACCACGGGTACCTTACGGAAGAAGTCACCGGGATAGTTGTTTTTAGCCTGCAGTTCACGGGCTTCCGACATTAGCACCGTCTTAAAGCAGTAGCGGGCGGAAAAGACATCAACTGCCACCGCATCCTTTCCGGCAATGACCAGCCCCTCCGGCACCCTAACTCCACCGCCTTGGTGGCTGATATTTACGGACTCAATGGCGTCAACAATGTGCAGCATATAAATGTTCTGCGCCTGCACTGCCCGCATAATATCCGCCTGTGTGCCGGCGATGCCATCCGTCCTATTTACGATGTACTTGCCATTCTTATCGCGGAGGGGAATGGGACTGTCTTCTTCCTGCTCCGGCACCCAGACCTGGTGCGGTATCTCCGTTTTCATACCGTTGCAAAGAGCGGGTGGGAAAGCGTATTTCCACATTGTGCAGCCTTTTTCCTCATTTACAGGCGCTTCCTGCGGGTATAGGCCAATGCCCAGGTTCTTGATGGCATTGGTAATCAGGTCAATGACATGTAGTTTCAGACGAGGGACATTGATTAAAATGCAGCCTGGATAGAGTTTCATGTCTTCCTTATCATCCGGGTCTCCGCCGATAACGGCTTTGTGTAAAGTAACCCCCTTATAGTTCCTGCCACCCGGCACCAGCACCTCCCTGCCCTTACCGGGATCGTCATAGAGGCGGTTCAGGTCATACAGCATGAGCTTATTCTTAACTTTACCCGGCGGAATATAAATACCGGCGATACTTTCATAGTAGCCGTTCATGGGGTTGTCTTTGTGCGACGCCAGGTGCGTCTCCGCGAGATACTTGCGGACAAAGTAGAACCCCCACCCCCCGTGGAAGTCTCCGGATTTCCCCTCCATCACGGCGGTGGTAGGGTACGGCTGGCGGTTGAAGAAGTTATTGCTGATTGTACCGGCCGCTATTGACATCGCTGAAGCTGCCTCACCGAGGGACATCTGGTGATATGTAATATCCAGCTTATCGTGGAACCAGCGCATCAGGGCGGCTATGAAGGGCCACTCCGTGCAGGTATTGGAAGCCAGGGTCTCACCATGGGTAACGGGGTCGATGTTCATTGCGCCGACGAGGTTAGGTTTGAAGAGCAGTTTCTTGCCTGCTTTAACCTGCGCTTTTATATCTGCGCTGTAACCTGTAATCTTATCTAAAGCGCCCAATGCCTGGTCGAGGTTATCATACATATAGTCTATTTTGGCTTTGATAACCTGCCAGGAAGCCTCATCAGATTCATTGATGTATTTTTGCAGTAAAGCGGGAGTGCCGCAGTAAGCCTTCTGCGGGTCAATCTTCAGCACGGCTACCGCCGAGCCTTCTTTATCTGTATTTACCTTGCCGATGGGGGAGGAGACTCTGGTTGTCCGGACAGACACGATGCACCTCCTTAATCTAGAGGATGTTATGCGTTATCTGCAATCATAGCAACCATGGAGGCTTTTGGCAAAGTCAAGGTAATTTGCATTCTCAACAGTTCCGCGGCTTCTCTTCGGGGAGAGCTATGACTGCACTGCACTTCACTTTGCGTTGTCCTTAGCATGGACTTAGGTTGCTCCTTCTTTGTTTTGGCTGATGTTTTCATTTCAACCCTCTAGCATTATTTTTGTATTCACGCAATCAATAACCATTTTGGAGCCAATGTTTTACCGTATCAAAGGGTGTGACTGCATATGCGGACTGCAGTTTTGTCTTTCTGGTTAGATTTTACCCAGCCGATAGTTGTTCAATCACTAACTTTTTACTCCCGTAACTGTATGATATGGTACATATTAGCGAAAAAAGCGGGTACTGAAGCCTTTTTCTCTAGCTCGATAACATTGATGTTTTAATAGCAAACGGATACTTTTGGATACTTTAAGTTCATATTTTGGCAATTAACAATCGTTATCGTAACAAAAACGTACCTTAAAAGGCGCACAAAATGCCTCTTATCTGGTCAAAAACTGGCCTATAACGAGTGGCTAAATGCTTTAAGTGGTCAATAGGCGGTAGATAAATGCTCAAAATAACTCATAATGAAAGATTTGCTGTATTAAGGATCTTGTTTTTAGGACAGTTACTGTTGAACTGGTGGCGGTTCCGGTGCCGTTGGCGGTGGTTGTCTACCCGGTTTCAGTGGGTGTATAGCATTTTGATACTCTCGCATTTGCTTGGCACCTTCTATATCGCCCTTATCAATTAAATCCTGGTAGATTTTCTCCCGGGCTTGCTCCACAGTTAGCCCTTCACCTATCAATTCGGTGATTCTTAACCAATAGGTTGTTTCTAAGCGCTTCATTCTTATCTTGACGCCATCCCTCAGGATGTTATCCCGCTCCTCCGGAGTTAATCTATCCGGTTGCACACGGCCTTGCCGTTCCTGTTCCGCGCTTACGTCAAGTACCTTGCGGGTAAAATCAATACTTCTATTTTCTGCTTCAATATCTTCATCTTCTTCTGCTCGGTTTTGCTTGTTCTCCTGCATCCACTGCTCGAAGGTATATTGAAGATCTTCTAAACTACCGCCATGCTTTTCCATGTAATCCGCAATCCACATGGCCAGTTCCAATGCTACGTACCTGCGGTGCGCTACTTTCGCTTGCAATGGGAAATAAAACTTTTGAGTTATCAGGCGTCGTAAACCGTGGGGTTGGTGCAAGATAGTTTCCAGTTGCTCCTTGGGAATCATTAGATATTGAGCCAGCAATTCTATCGTACGTTCACGGTCCGGGGCGTTCTTATTCAACAGCGTTTTAATAAAAGTCAGTTGTTTTTCAATCGTGGGATTTCGCTTCCACTGCCGGTAGTAGGTGGAGATGGTATCAGCTTTGACGTCGACCAGTCTCGCTATTTCCTCCAGGGGAATTTCATCCTCGAACATTTCGAAACACCGCTGGCGGGCTGTTTTCCCGCTGGCGTCCCGATTTATCGGGTATTTTCTTCTCTTCTTCCATCTGATAAATTTTTCTATTAACATCTGGATTTGCCTCGACTTATGGTATAGTTGCCTAGGGTCGTTGAGAAATGACCAATTTCAGATTTACTTCGTAAAAATTTGTTCCCGGTAATGTAGTAATGGCAAGTTTGTAATAGGTAGATAATGGGGTTAATTTACTCCTTTGGTGGGTCTTTCTTTTTATATCGATTATATCGAGTTTTGGTGGACCTGGGTCTGTTGAACATCTCTTCCATGTCACTATCACCATGCTCAAAATACGCCCAACACATGAATCCGAACTCCTTGTCCGACATGTCTGTCCAAGGTTCCGCCTGGCTTATCAGCTTGATTCCCAAGGTCACTTTCATAAGCATAAAGATGTTAGGTTGATCGAAGCCAACGTTTGCCAACGAAACTACGAAGAGATGTGTAAACTTATGCTTTTTAGCGTCATCGATCAGGCGTCCAAGTTCTTTATCGCGGGTTCTCGCTTTCATAGCCGACGTTTCGCGATACTCAAGGATTTCTTGAAATCCCTGACTGGTCACCCAAGCTCTTAAATCCGCCAACTGTTCGTTAGATATATTTTTCACGTAGATCGCGGCTGCCATTTTACCATCACGGAGTCCAATTATTTACAACCCAAACTCTGTGAAAATTTAACATATTGCCCAAAGAGTTCTTTAAAGACATTAACAATGGTGCTGGCATTGTATTGAAAGAAAATCTGACAAACGATTTATGGCGAAAATGGATAAAATAATATCTTGTCTGCGTAGCGGTCAAGATATGTCTCTGAATATTATGCGATCGGCGCGCATTCTGGTACATCCGTTACTTCCTTTTCTAAATTCAAACAAACAGTTATTTATGTACATATTCTGGTTGGAATAAATACATTTAATATTATAATACTATACTAATGAAGTTGACAAATATCAGAAAATCTTTTAATATTAGTCAATAAATATTTTGGTATTATACAATATTGTAACGACGTGGGAGAAAAAATATGGTTAAGATGAATCCGGAAACCCGGGAAAAGCTGCGGCGCTACCTCGTTAACGCCGATCCATTTTTGTGGAACGTCCTGGAAAAGAAGAACAAAAAGGCGCGGATACAAGAACTTTTGGATCTTGGATTTCTGGCTGGCTACTTGGTGGGCACTAATGCAACTTATAACAAAATCAACCAGGATTTGCTGGTGGAAATTGGTATTGAAGGCATTATTACCAATATCGTCGTCCCCAGGGTCACCAAACTTTTCAAACCTGATACCTTACAATACTTTCGCCGGTGCTGGGAGCAGGGGCAGACTCCAGCCATGGAATATTTGAAGAAAAACAGGCTTTACAATAGGCACATGTTTTCGGCGGACAGTGAAACGCACGACGATTGGACTAAAGCTCTCCCGGTAGTGGGGTATAAAGAACCGGCGTTTGTCTTTGTGCAGATTGACACGCAGGCTGTTTTCGTGGAACGCTGGACGGTTTTTGCTGGACTGTGGTTTGAGGAAATCGAACCACTGATTCATTGACTATCAACGATTTATAGTAAATCGCTGAGGGAATTTGATACGTCCCCTGGTTAGAGTGGTAGTTTACCGCCAACCTAAACAGGCTCATTAAAAAATCACATCGGAGGATAACGCGATGTACGACGAAGATATCGACAACATGTCCAATGAGTTTGAAGATGAGTTTGGACCTATCCTCTATACGAACGAGAGACATGAGCGGCTCAGTCAGAAGAATAAGGAAGCCATAAAGAAATTCATGGGGAGAGGTCCGCGTTCGGTAGAGGTCTTTAGCCCAGAACCGTATTATTTCAAATTGCTGGCCTGGACAGTAAAGGCTTATGCCGCCTCTGTCGGATGGAAAATCATGTCCGTTTATGCTTATTCCAGAAAAGAGCCTGTCTACCTGAATGTACCAACCGATTACCAGCAATTCGAGAGCTGCCTGAGTGATGGCCAGCTGCTGGTCGAAAATGGGGAGGAGCGGTTCGTGATCACTATCTCCGGTGGCATGGGATATGGTGCTTTTATCCAGGTAGATGGCATTATCGCACACAAAGAAAAGGTCAAGCAAATCATTAAAGACATCGGTGATTTCATGAGGAAGAATAACTTTTACAAGGGTAAAAAAATATGTCTCGATAAAGAGATAACTTTCTTAAACCCCGGAGAAAGAAGCTGGGGTTCTGTGATCCTGGACCCAGTGTTGAAACAAGAAATCTACCGGAATACTGTCGGGTTTTTAAAGCATTGTAATCAAATCACTGATTACCACGTTCCCTTTAAGCGGGGAGTCATTTTAAGCGGTGAACCCGGCACCGGGAAAACTATTATCTGTAAAGCCTTGATGTCGGTCGCCAATGGTACTACCTGCATCACCACGACCGCTTATCGCATGTTTCAAGAGAGATATATTACCGAGCTGTATGCGCTCGCGCGCGACCTGAGTCCCAGCCTGGTTTGCATCGAGGATCTGGATTTCGTCGGACAGGAAAGAATATATTCATACCGTGGCTCGCCGCCATTAATCGCGCTCCTGGCCGAAATGGATGGCATTGAGGACAGGACAGCGATTGTCACCATCGCGACCACCAATTCCGTGGAATCTCTGGACAAGGCCTTGAGCGAAAGGCCGTCGCGCTTTGACCGGGTTTTTTTAATCCCCCGTCCCGATTACCAGCGCCGGGTGGAACTGTTAAAATACATGGCGCAGACCACCCCGTTATCTGAAGAGATCATTGAATACGTTGCCCGGAAGACCGAGGGTTATACCCCGGCGCAGCTGCAGGAAGTTCCTTACAGTATGGTGATAGCTCAATTTGACGAGTCAGAAAAGGTCACCGGGTTCAGCCCGGCGGATGCTGACGCCGTCATCTCTCAGATGAACTTTAAAAAAGGAGGGGCGATTGGTTTCTCGCGGCAACTACCGTGAACCGGCTATATTTTCACCGGGTTGTTCCCGGGTGCTGTCGTTTTCACCCGGTGCAGCGACACGAGTAGACCTGAATAAACCGGATCTGCTTCAGATGCCGTTAGAGACCGGAGAAGTTTTTGAATGGGACGACCGGGACAAATAATACTAAGATTGGGTAAATGACTGGAATTAATAAGGGAGGGATCTGACTATGGATGAGCAAACGGGGACATCAGGCAACACTGCTCCCGGTTCCGAAAAATTAAATGAGGGTAAGGAGGTTGCGCCACGGGGGAAGCCCCGTCCATTGAATAGTACCGAAAGGGACCTATTTTCAAGGATCCACCAGACCGTTGCAAACAGTTCATACCGAATACCCCAGGAGATGATTGCCAATACGATAAGTGGTCTCCAACAAACCGGTAGCAAGCGCAGCTTGAGCGAAGCTCAAGTAACGTTAGCGGCCTTCGCGCTACTTGCACCGGCCGTGAAGGCGAGTCCCAGGGGTCGCTTATTACCGGGCAGGAAAACCGCGATGACCGCTGTGGGTGATTCTGCGCTGGCTGCGGCTACGAATACGGGGTCTGGTCCTGGAGTTGGTGCCGTTGCCGGTCAGGCGTTGATCCCGGACATCAGTCCTACCCGTATACCTACCGGAGAGGTTATTGCCAGCTTATTGAAACAGAAGAAAAATAAGCGCGTCAAGGAAAGCTCGATGGCAACCTATGAAAAACGTTTCAAGCCGTTCGCGCAGCAATTTCCCTTCTTGCCTGAAAAGGAAGACGTGATACTGGAATACCTTGCCCGTTTCGGCGGCGAGAGCGGGCGGCACCGGCGTAATAATCAGGACCTGCTCAACATGCTCTACCGTCACGCCGTCCGGAGGTTTCATCTGCCCGATAATCCGCTGGCCAACCTGGAAAGACCGCAGATCACTCACAAGCCGATTAAGGTTCTTTCGCCGCACCAGGCTCGCCTGATTATCCGGATGCCGGAGACCCTGGACGAGCGGGTCGCCCTCGATTTAATGCTCGGTCATGGTTGGCGCCAGGTCGAAGTGCGGCGCATCCTGGCGGCAGACGTGGCTGAGATCAGCGAAGATACGATATTGTGTCACGGCAAAGAGCGTGAAGAATTGACACCGGTACTGCCGGAGACACAGGATCGGTTAAAACAAATGGCAGCCGGTCTGGCTCCCGGTGAGCATCTTTTTGTTTCACGGAGGGCACGTCACGGTAAGAAGCAGCCGTTGGGGGAAGACGGTATGTCGCAACTGGTCGATCGGTTGTTCCAGCGGGCGGGGATTGAAGGCATCACCGGTCATGACCTGCGCCGTACCTTCGCGACAATGGTAACGGTAGCGGGCAAGGACGAACTGCTGGCCATGCGTCTGCTCCGGGATGCGGTGCCCGGTGTCGGCAGCCGTTACATCAAGTATCCGATGGGTCAACTGGTGGCGGCGTTAAAAATGTACTCCCCCGTCAAATTGGACGGGAAGAGCGAAAAGCCCCCGGTCCCAGAGGCTGGGGAAGATCTGGTGGAGACGGGGGAGAGTTGAACTCCCCGTCCAAAAGAGACCGCTCAAAGTCTACTACAAGCTTAGTCAGCTTATTGTCTCGCCCGTTAGACCTCAACTGACGG
>Ga0209777_10001588_pt1 | contig 32250 bp, 23 predicted proteins | sample FrelakmetHBP12HB_FD_187147 | JGI IMG/M metagenome (GOLD analysis project Ga0209777, IMG submission 187147) | Freshwater lake sediment microbial communities from the University of Notre Dame, USA, for methane emissions studies -HBP12 HB (SPAdes)... | ecosystem: Environmental > Aquatic >... | reverse complement strand
GCCGGGAATGCCAAGCCTCGGCCTGCGGTAATCGCTCCGCCCCCCGCGCCGGCCCCGCCCGCCGCTCCCGTCATCGAGGAAGTGGTGGTCTTTCGCGGCAACCAGAAGACTGTGGAACCACTGGGGGTGCGAAAGCCATGAGATTCCGCTGGCTGCTGTGCGTCCTGGCGGCCGCCGCCGTCAGTCCCGTCGAGTCCTCGGCCGCCGACATGAAGCTAACCGTGGGCCGCAGCGTGGTGATCGACTGTCCGGCGGAGGTGACGCGGCTGGCGATCAGCAACCCGGAGGTGGCCGACGCCGTGGCCGTCTCCTCACGCGAAGTCCTGGTGAACGCAAAGGCGCAGGGCACGGCGACTCTCGTGGTCTGGCCGAAGACAGGCGCCCGGATGCTCGTCAGCATCTCGGTCGAGCAGAACCTCGATCCGCTACGCGACCTGTTGCGGCAGACCTTCCAGGACCAGGAGATCCGGGTAGAGGCGGCCCGGGACGCCATTTCCCTGAATGGCGCGGTGCCGAGCCAGGCCATGGCGGACAAGGCGGCGGCGCTCGCCGCTCCGTTTGCCAAAGCTGTGGTGAGCAACCTCCGGATCGCTCCGGGAGGGCCGGAAAAGCAGATTCTGCTGCGGGTGAAGTTCGCGGAGTTGAACCGCAACGCCTCAACTTCGTTCGGGGTGAACCTGTTTTCGACCGGAGCCGGGAACACACCCGGTGTCACGGGCACGGGGCAATTCACTGCCGTGCGGCCCACCGAACTGCAGGGCACCATCCCGGGACGTGCGGCGGGCACCACGACGACCTTCACGATCAGCGACGTGCTGAACGTGTTCGCGTTCCGCCCGGATCTGAACCTGGGAGCTTTTATCAAGGCCCTGCAGGGCAAGGGATTGCTGCAAACACTGGCCGAACCGAACCTGGTAGCCACTAACGGAAAGGACGCCAGCTTCCTGGTGGGCGGGGAGTTTCCCGTGCCCATCGTGCAGGGCGGTGTCAACGCCGGCGCCGTGACGATCATCTTCAAGGAGTACGGCATCCGGCTGACGTTTCAACCCAACCTCACCGAGCACGGCACCATCCGCATGTACGTCAAGCCGGAGGTCTCCACCATCGACCTCTCGAACGCGGTGCTCTACTCCGGTTTCACCATCCCCGCGTTGGCGACGCGCCGCATGGAAACGCACATTGAACTGGCGAGCGGCCAGAGCTTCCTCATCGCGGGGCTACTCGATGAGCGCGTAACCGAAACGATGCTGCGCGTGCCCGGGCTCTCGAGCGTACCGCTGCTCGGAACGATCTTCAAGAGCCGCGAGGAGCACAAGACCGCGACGGAACTGATCGTCATGGTTACGCCCGAGTTGAGCGCGCCGGTGGACCGGAGCGCGGTCCAGCCTCTTCCGCCCCCTCCGAAACCGTTCCTCGAGCCGCAGTTGGTCGGGCCCTCCGGAACCCCGCCTGCAAAAGGCGCCACGCAAGCCGCCCCGGACCGGAACGGCCGCCGGAGGTGAACAGCGCCATGGGGAGACCGCCCAATGAGGAACCCACGCAGCTCACCGCGCTGCTGGTGATGCCGAATCGCGAACTGGCGCGGGAGTTCTCCGCAACGCTCTCGGTGGTGCGGGGCTTCCAGGTTCTGTCCGAGCTGAAGACATACCCGTCCGTGCAGACGCTCGCAATCCGCCTGCGGCAACTGCAGCCGGATGTGTTGCTGATGGACCTTTCGGCGGATCTGGAAGTAGCAGCGGGACTCATCCGTGCCGCGACCGAGGGCAATGCCGGCATGCGGGTGATCGGGCTTCATTCCTCGAGCGATTCGGAGGTGATTGTAAGGTCGCTGAGGCAGGGAGCGAGCGAGTTTCTTTGCGCGCCGTTCGACCCGGCGATCCAGCACCAGGCGCTGGCGCGCATCCGCAAGCTCCTCGCGCCGCGCGACAGCGACACGCGGAAAGCGGGCACGATCGTCGTGTTCACCAGCGCGAAGCCAGGCGCGGGCGCCTCCACGCTTGCGGCCCAGTCCGCGTTCGCGCTGCGGGAGCTGACCGGCGGGCGCATTCTGCTGGCGGATCTCGACCCGATGAGTGCAACGGTGTCTTTCTACCTGGGCGCCGGCGCGTCGCAGCCTTCCGAATGCTCCGCCGACTGGGGCCGGCCACAGCCGGCGGCGGCAGGCGTGGACCTTCTCACGGTCGCCGCACTGCGCCAGGGTACGGCCGTTGCCCCGGGGCGTCTGCACGAGGTGCTCGAGGTCGCCCGCAGAACCTATGCTTGGATCCTGCTCGACCTTCCGGCTGTCTTCCACCGCAGCACTCTTCTCACCCTGCCGGAGGCCGATCAGGCCTACCTGGTGACCACGCCCGAACTGCCCAGCCTCCACCTGGCCCGCAAAGCCGTGAGCTTTCTGGGGCAGGTGGGGATGGGGAAGGAACGCGTCCGTGTCCTGGTGAACCGCGCCGAGCGCGGCCCCGGGCTGAACCGCGCCGAGCTGCAGACCATCCTGAACGCGCCCGTCCACAGCGCGTTCCCGAACGAAGATGCCGCGCTCGACCGCGCCCTGGCCGAAGGCGAGCCGCTCCACGGCGGATCCGATCTCGGCCGCGCCGTCCGGCAGTTTGCCCGGAACCTTGCCGGACTCGACCAGACGCCGGCGAAGGACAAGGCGGCCCTGCCGGCCGTCGCGCCGGCGCTCGAACACGCTTGAAAACGCTATGGCCGCCACCATTGGAAGAACCGAGCCGCTCACCTGGGACCAGAGGATCCTGCAAAACGCATCGCGCTCGAAATTCGCTCTGAAACCGGAATGCCAGGAACTGAAGTTCAGTCTGCACAGCAAGCTGCTGGACCGCATCAATCTCGAGGCGCTCGCCGCCATCGATAACCAGCGCGTGCGCGCTGAGGTGCGGCAGGCGCTCTCTGCCCTCATGGACGGCGAGCCGACGCTTCTGAGCGCGCTCGACCGGCAGCAGGTCATAGACGAGGTACTCGACGAAGTGTTCGGGCTGGGGCCGCTCGAGCCGCTCCTGCAGGATCCCACCATCTCGGACATTCTCGTGAACTCGCACCGGCAGGTTTACGTCGAGCGTCGCGGCGTGCTCGAGCTGACCAACGTCCGGTTCCGCGATGACGCCCACCTGCTTCGCATCATCGACAAGATCGTCTCCCAGGTAGGACGCAGAATCGACGAGTCCACGCCGATGGTGGACGCGCGATTGAGCGACGGCTCGCGCGTGAACGCAATCATTCCTCCTCTGGCCATCGACGGGCCGGTCCTGTCCATCCGCCGTTTCAGCGTGGACAAACTCCTGCCGCAGGACCTCGTGTCCCGCCGGACCATGACCGCGGGGATGATGGACCTGCTCGAAGGGGCCGTCCGCGCGCGCCTGAACATCATCATCTCCGGCGGGACCGGAGCCGGAAAGACGACGCTGCTGAACGCTCTTTCGGCTTTCATCGCGCCAAAGGAACGAATTGTCACCATTGAGGACGCCGCGGAACTCCAGTTGAAGCAGCCGCACGTGGTGAGACTCGAGACGCGGCCGCCGAACCTGGAAGGCAATGGCGCGGTGCGCCAGCGGGAACTGCTCATCAACTGCCTCCGGATGCGGCCGGACCGCATCATCTGCGGCGAGGTGCGCGGCGAAGAGGCTCTCGACATGCTCCAGGCCATGAACACCGGCCACGAAGGCTCGCTGACCACGATCCACGCCAACACGCCGCGGGATGCCGTGGCGAGGCTCGAAGTGATGGTCTCGTGGGCGGCGGCCAACATGCCGCTGGTGTCCATCCGGCAGCAGGTTGCCAGCGCCGTCCACTTGATCGTGCAGGCCGCCCGCCTCAGCGACGGCTCGCGGCGGGTAGTGAGCGTGACCGAGTTGACGGGCATGGAAGGCCCTGTGGTCACGATGCAGGACCTCTTCGTCTTCGAGAAACGCGGCGTGTCCGAGGACGGCCATGTCATCGGCCGGTTCGCCTCGACCGGGATCCGGCCGCGGTTCTACGAAAAGCTTCTGGCGGCGGGAATAAGGCTTCGGCCGGAGCTGTTCGACGAAGTCCTCGAGGTGTAGCACCGATGTTTCACCACGATCGCGATGCCGCGCGATGGACACGGTGCGAGCCGCCCCCGCCTGAGCGGGCAGGCGGATCTGTCCTTCCCCCGGTCGCCCCGGGCGCGGCGGCCGTCGCGCTCCGCAGAGAATCCGGGTGAGGAGTCACGGGTAAACGGGAGCTTCGATGGTCACTTTTGTCGCCTTCACCGCGCTGGCCTGGCTGGTCATGGTTCTCGCCTGGTGGGGATGGTCGCGGCACCGCCACGAGGCGGACCTCATGAGAATCCGCGCGCGCGTCTCCGAGAGCCACGCCACCGCCAAACACGCGCAGCGCGGCCAGGCGGCGCTCATCCGGACCGAGGACCGCGCCACGGGACGTTTCGTGGTCCGCCTGCTCGAGAAGCTGCGGCTGAATGAGCGGCTGCGGCAGCTCATCGAGCAGGCCGGGCTGAAGTGGAATGCGGCGCGCACCATCCACGGTTCGCTCGCGCTGTTTCTGGCAGGATTCGCCGCCGTCTGGTATCTGGCGCCCAACTATCGCGAGGCGGCCGCGCCGGCAGGCGCATTGCCCGGCGCGCTTCCGCTTCTTTACCTGCTGCACGTGCGGCGCCGCCGCATCAAGAAATTCGAAGAGCAATTCCCGGAGGCGCTCGAGTTCCTCGCCCGCGCCATGCGCGCCGGACACGCCTTCTCGGTCTCGCTCGAAATGATTCACGCCGAGTTCTCCGAGCCGGTCTCGGGAGAGTTCAAACGTGCCTTCGACGAACAGAGCCTGGGTATGCCCCTCGATATCGCATTGAGCAAAATGGGCCGCCGCGTCCCTTTGCTCGACGTGCAGTTCTTCGTCGCGGCGGTCGTGCTCCAGAAGCGCACCGGCGGCAACCTGGCCGAACTTCTCGACAAGCTGGCCTACCTCATCCGGGAACGCTTCAAGCTGCGCGGACGAATTCGGGCCATCAGCGCGCACGGCAAAATGACCGGCGCGGTTCTCTCTGCGATCCCGGTCGTCGTCGGATTGATGATGTGCTGGGTCAATGAGAGCTATGCCCGGTTTTTTGTCGAGGACGAAACGGGGAAGTTCATGATCGGTGCGGCCGTGGCGCTCCAGTTGATCGGCTACGGCGTCATCCGGAAAATCGTCTCCATCGAGGTGTGAGGAACGGGATATGGAACTCGTCAGCGCCTTCATCCTGTTTGCCGCCACCACGGCGGTGTTCACGTTCCTGGGCGCCCGGTTCTGGATGAAGCCGAAAGCGGCCATCGATCGGGTCACGCAGGCCGCGCGAACGTCGCAGCCCGCCATCCACCACCCCAGCCTGGGCTTTCGCGAGCTGGTGAAACGCCTCGGAACCATTCTGCCGCGCTCCCCCAAAGACACCTCCGTCATGGAGCGCAAGCTCATCCGGGCCGGCTTCCGCAGCCCCGGGGCCATCAAGGTGCTCTACGGGGCCAAGCTGGGCCTGTTGGTGCTGCTGCCCGCCGCCTGCGCCCTGGTCTCCCTTCACCTGGACGCCTCGTCGGATAACAAGCTGCTGGCGGCGGCAGCCGCCGCGGCTGCCGGTTTCCTCGGCCCCAATGAGTATGTCCGGATGTGCGGCAACCGGCGCCGGAAACGGCTCCGCAAGGCCCTCCCCAACGCGCTCGACCTGATGGTGGTCTGCGTCGAGTCCGGCCTCGGTCTCGACCAGGCGATCATGCAGACCGCCAAGGAACTCGAGAAGGCGCACCCGGAGATCAGCCAGGAGTTCGCCCTGGTCAACCTCGAACTCCGCGCGGGCAAGCGCCGGGCGGAAGCGCTGCGCAACCTCGCGACGCGGACCGCGGTAGACGATCTGAAGAAACTCGTCGCGGTGCTGATCCAGGCAGACCGGTTCGGCACGGGAGTGGCGGGCACCTTGCGGTCCCACTCGGATTACATGCGGGTGCGGGCGCGGCAGGCGGCCGAGGAGAAGGCCTCGAAGCTCGGCGTGAAGCTCGTCTTCCCCATCTTCTTCTGCATCCTGCCCTCGCTGTTTGTGGTCACCGTTGGGCCGGTCATCGTGCGGATCTCGCGCGAGCTTCTGCCGATGATGCGCAATATTTAGGCTGCAAGGACCTGCGTGCCCCGGCCGATAAGTACACAAGTAAGGCGGAAGGAGAATCGTATGGAATCGGGACTGATTCGAATCGTCTGCGCCATTCTCGCGGTGGTCTTCCTGGGCGTGCTCGTACTCAGGCGCCGCAAGCAGACCGAATAGCCGCAGCCGCAACGCCGGCAGATTCGACGCGCGCGGAGGGAATCGTCACAGGCAACGGCGCACGCTACCGCCGGCCGGCGCGGCCGCTGCCATCCCGCCGGCGCCGGTCTTCCTGGCCCCACAGCCGTTGTACCACGCGGCCGCAATCACGCTCAGCGTATTCAACGCGCAGCCTGCTCGTGCCGTGCGCGGGCGGCCGCAAAGCGCTCAGCGGCGCCATCCCGCGGAGCCTGGCCGCCCCGCCTCGTGCACAACGTCGCGCGGCCGGAAGAGCCGGTACGCCGCCACCGCCACCGCCAACACCGGAACCGCAAGCAGCCTGTTGCACCACGCCGGTTTCGCCACGGCGCCCGGTTGCTGCGCTGGCGGCCTGACAAGAAGCCGCGCCAATGCACCTTTGAGCAAGTGGAGCGTCCAGGGCTTTCCGCACTGGCTCTGCTGTAAGCTCGAATCATGAAGATTGCCCGTCCCGTCGTGTCCGTCCTCGCTCTTTCCGCCCTTTGCGTGTGCGTCGCCCAGGCGCAGAACGAGCCGCGTCCCCCGCGCCCCGCCATCCGGACCACGGGAGAGGCTACCGTCACCGCCAAGCCGGACCGTGTAATCATCGACGTCGGCGTCGTAACCCAGGCCACCACCGCTCAGGCCGCGGCGCAGCAGAACGCGGCGCGGCTCGATGCGGTCATGCGCCAGCTTAAAGCCGCCGCCGGAGCCGGTGCGGAGCTGAAAACCATCAGCTACTCGGTCGATCCGCAGTACCGCTATCCGAAACCAGGCGGAGAACCGGTCATAGCCGGTTACATGGCGCGCAACACGGTTGAAGTCACCACCGGCGACCTCAATGCAGCCGGGGCGATCATCGACGCCGCCACCCAAACGGGCGCCAACAACATCGAACGGCTGCAGTTCACGCTGAAGGACGACCAGGCGGCGCACGCCCAAGCGCTCCGCGAGGCCACGGTTAAGGCGCGCGCCAAAGCCGAAGCCATTGCCGCATCTCTCGGCGTGAAGATCGCAGGCGTTCTGCTGGTCGAAGAAGGCGCGGCCGAGCCTCCCGTCCGCCCGGCCCTTGCCATGGCTCGAATGAGCGCCGAAACGGCCGGGCCGCCTACTCCTGTCTCGGAGGGCTCCATCGAGATCCGCGCCACGGTGACCCTGACCGTCGCCATCGCGGAGTGAGTTCCTCACCGGCGGCTTCGCACGCAGATGCCAGGCCGGTAGTTACTCCTGAGTAAACGATACAGAGTATTGCTTCCTGAGAATTCGAATGCAAAATTCGGATGAACGCGCAAGACCGAGGAGTATTTCTCCGCCCGCGCCGCGGTGAATGTATCCAACAATCGGTGGAAGCGCCCGGCAGCATGCGCGACTGGCCTTCCGGCTCAAGATACAATCGGCTATTTGGACCGGGTGTGAGCCCGTTGACGCGCAGCAGGTGTAATTTATGAAGAAATTCAGTTGGTTCTTTGCTCCTCTCCTCGTGTGTGCGGCCGTTCTGTTTCTGGCCGGAGCCGCTCCCGGCCCCTCCGAGGACGAGGCGCTTTGGCGCTACCGCAATCTGGGCAAGGCCATGTATGAAACGCCCACCACGGTCGCGCAGGCGGCCGGAGAACTGAAAAAGGCCGTGGATCTCGCTCCGGATTCGTTTCGAGACCGGCTGAACTACGGCCTCGCCCTGCTCCGCGCGGGTAACAGCAAGGAAGGCATCGCCGAGTTGGAAAAAGCCCAGAAGATGGACCCCCCGGTTCCGCACACCTGGTTCAACCTCGGCATCGCCTATAAGACCGAGGGCCGCTATCAGGACTCCATCCGCGAGTTCGAGCGCATGGTGCAGCTCGCCCCCGACGAGCCGGTGTCGCACTACAACCTCGGCCTGCTCTACAACCTCACCGGCCGCGAGGCGGAAGCGCTCAAACAATTCGCGATCGCGGCAAAGCTCGACAACAGGCTCGTCGCGCCCCGTTTCCAGATCTATAACGTGTACCGTTTGCTGGGCAAGGAACAAGAAGCCGCCGAGGCGCTCGCCGTGTTCCAGGCCGCGAAGAAGGCGCAGAAGGCCGCGGACGACTCCGAGGACATGAACTGGTCCTTCTACGCCGAGTTGTACGATCCGATCCAGGCGCAGCCCCTTCCTGCCTCGGCCGAGACGCCCGCCACAGTCCAGTTCCAGGACCGCAAGCTCGCCGGAACCGCCGACGCGAAGACCGCGGGGATGCTGGTCCTCGATGCCGATGGCGACGGCACTCCCGACCTGCTCGTCTGGTCGCGCCAGGGGATGCGGCTGTATCACGGCGGCAAAGACCTGGTGGAGAACGCAGGGTTCGCGGGCCTCACCAACGTGATCTCGGTCGCCGCGGGCGACTTCAACAACGATGGCCTCGCCGACCTCGCCGTCCTCACTGAAGCCGGCCCCGTGCTCTATCAGAACGCCAAGGGCCGCTTTGAACGCAGCCCGCTTCCCATGCCGCCGGGCCGCTTCGAGCGCGCTGTGTGGCTCGACTTCGACCACGACCTCGATCTCGATCTCCTGCTGCTCGGTGAGAAATCCGTTCTGCTCCGCAATGAAGGCTCCGGCTTCCGCGATTACACGCCGCACTTCCCGTTTGTCGCCGCCAAGATACTCGATGCCGTCACGCTCCGTCTCATTCCGGACACCAAAGGCATGGACCTTCTGGTGAGCTACGCGGATCGCGCGGCCGTACTCTATCGCGACCAGATGCGCGGCGTTTACGAGGCATCGACTGTGGACGCTGTGCCCGCAGGCGCGAAGTCTCTGCTCGCCGCCGACCTCGATAACGACAGTTGGATCGACGTCGCGTTCTCCGCTCCGAACGGCATGGCTTACGCCATGAACCGTGATGGGAAGTTCATTGCCGCTTCATCGCCCGCACCGGCGGCGCCCGCGCTCGTTCTCACCGACCTCGAGGACCGCGGGTACCTCGACCTGGTGGCCCGCAGCGCCGTCTACCGCAACCAGGGCCTGGGCAAATTCGCTGCCGGCCAGAGTGCCGAAGGGCTCATCTCCGCGGTCGCCATGGCGCAGGCGGACTTCGACGGCGATGGGCGAAACGACATCGCGGCCGTCGCGCAGGACGGCTCGATTCATGTGCTCCTCAACCAGACCGCGACGAAGAACCAGTGGATCCGCGTCGGGCTCGAGGGCGTGAAGAACGTCAAGGTTTCATCGGGCACCGAAGTCGAGGTGAAGGCCGGCACCCACTACCAGAAGCTCATCTTCGACGGCGTGCCGTTGACCATCGGCCTCGGACCCGTCAAGCAGGTAGACACCGTCCGCATCACCTGGCCGAATGCCCTGATCCAGAACCAGACGAACGAAACGGCCGGCCGCGCCGCCGTGTACAAGGAGATGCCGCGGCTCTCGGGCTCCTGCCCCATGATCTTCGCCTGGAACGGCGCCAAGTTCGAGTTCATCGCCGACGTGCTCGGCGTCGCTCCACTCGGCGCCAGCTCGGGAGACGGCAACTACTTCCCGGTGGACCACGACGAATACGTGCAGATCCCGTCCGGGCAGCTCAGCCTCAACAGCGGCCGCTACGAGATCCGCATCACCGAAGAATTGCACGAGGTGTCCTACATCGACCAGGCGCGGCTCGTCGCCGTGGATCATCCCGCGGGCGTGGACATCGTCACCAATGAGAAGTTCAAGTCGCCACCGTTCCCGGACTTCCGTCTCTATGGCGTCACCCGCCGCATTCACCCGGTCTCCGCACGCGACGATAAGGGCCGCGACTGGCTGCCGGAACTCGAGCGCCGGGACCGCCAGTACGTGCGCGGCTTCCGGCATGACATGGCGGGCGTCGCTGATATGCACTCGCTCATGCTCGATTTCGGTTCCGCCGCCGCGCGCAACAACCGCGCCGTTCTCATGCTCTCGGGCTGGATCGATTGGGCCGACGGTTCCACGTTCATGGCCGCGTCCCAGGATGGCAAGGGCGGCCTCGTTCTGCCGTACCTGCAGGTGAAGGACGCCGCCGGCCAGTGGCGCACTGTCATCGAAGACATGGGCGTGCCCGCGGGCGAGCCGCGCACCATCGCCGTGGACCTCACCGGGAAATTCCTCTCAGCGGCCCGCGAGGTGCGCATCGTCACCAACACTTGCGTGTACTGGGACGAGGCTTACCTGAGCGAGGACACCGCGCAGCCGCCGGTCCGGCTCACGCCGCTCGATGCCGGGAGCGCCGATCTCTCTCTGCGAGGCTTCTCGCGCGCCGTGGTGGACCCGAGGCACGAGCAGCCCGAGTATTACGACTACGGCAACTGGCGCCCCGTGGCGATGTGGAACCCCGTGCCGGGTACTTACACGCGCTACGGCGATGTTCGCGAACTCGTGAACACCGTGGATGACCGCATGGTCATCATGGGTTCCGGCGATGAGCTGCAGCTTCGGTTCGATCCGGTAAAACTGCCCGGGCTTCCGGCGGGCTGGCGGCGGGACTTCATGGTGTTTGTCGATGGCTGGTCGAAGGACGCGGACGCGAACACTGCATTCTCGGATTCGGTGGAGCCGCTGCCGTTCCACGGCATGACCAGTTACCCGTATCCCGCTTCCGAACACTTCCCGGACGACGCCGCGCACCGCGTCTGGCGCGAGAAGTACAACATCCGGCGGCCGGTGAATTACATCGAGCCCCTGGTGGCGCGCCGCACGCAGTGAGAGAGACGCTCGGTCCATCGCGGCCCGCTGGACACGTGCTGAGGATGGTTTCCGGTAACGCCACTTCACGGACTTCATTCCGGTGGGGCGCTCCGACCGGGTAGTTTTCCGCAAGGCCCACGGCCGTGCACAGCGGGACAGAGAGGCGGGAATAAAAAGGGTATAGTGCGAACCAGTGGCTCTAAAATAGCGCCATGGCATCTGAAATCCAAGATTCCGCCCTTGCAGAAAAGCTCTTCGGCAAGCCCTTGACCCGGGCCGGGTGGTGGGCCGTCGGCCTTGCGCTCGGGCTCTTGGCGCTGTTCGTTGTGATGTGCATCTGGGGCGGCCGCGCCAGTAATCCTCATGGCGGGTTCTGGGCCGACCCGCTGGGCGCGTTTCTGGTGATCTCGACGGCTGCCTGCGGAATTGCGGCTGGCCTCGCCAGCGGGATCGGGATCATCCTGAAGCGCGAACGGTCTCTGCTGTTGTTCCTGATCCTGGCGGTCGGAGCGTTGGTGCTATGTTTTGCGGTTGGTGAGCTACTCGAGGGTTTCGGCCGCCACTGAGATTCGAGAAACCTGAGGCGTCGCGGGAGGCATTATTGCCGTCGCAAAGGCTCCCTGGTGCCGATCGGGTTTTCTGGTGTTCGCGAACTTCGGAGCGTAGAACGCCGATTGCGGAAAATGGTGGGCTGGCAGGAGCTAACCAATCAGTTCGAGTAGCCCGTCTATCAACTGGTCCAGCATCTCAGGACCGAGTGTCGCGATCCTCCTGCCAAGACGATCAATGGAAATTGTCCGAATCTGCGAGATCTTCACCCAGGAGGATTTGGGCAGCATTTCCGGGGGAAGCGCCATCGTCAACGGGAATCCAGCCTTTTGCGGCTGACTTGTAATCGCCATGGCGATTACCGTCTCAGACTTCCTGTTGAACAGGTCGTGGCTGAGGATAAGAACCGGCCGCAATCGGGCCTGCTCGCGGCCTCGGACCCGGTTCAGGTCCGCCCAGTAAACCTCGCCCCTCAGTATTCGGGCCACGCGCGGTCACCCAACCCCTGTTCGGCCAACTGCCTTTCCTCTTTCGGGTCGATCTTTGCCAGCTCGCGCGCCAACCGGGTCCGCTTCTCGCGCTCGCTCAGTAGGTTCACGGCCGATTGCAGCGCCCGGCTTCGGTTCGGGTACCTGCCCTCTCTGACCCACCGGTCGAGATCCGCGACGGTCCTTTGATCCAAGGTGACGGCAATTTTCTGTACCACTCCTTAAGTATGACAAAATATCCTACTCCCACGCAACGCTCGCGCACCGGATTGTGGACGTGAAATGGCGATACCGACTTTGACGCTTGATCACCACGTGGGGCATCGTCTCGAAAAGGACCCAACTCGACACGCGGGCCGCTTTACCTCCGTCGCACCGGCGTGAGCCGTGACGGGACCGCGGGCCCGCACCCGCGCGGAATCCGCTGACTACGGCGGGCCGAGGTGGATCACCGCCTAACTACTTGCCGTTCGTTATCTTGATCAGGCCCAGAAGGTATCGCCGCTGGCCATCGTCGTCCCGCAGCGGCATCGCGATCTTCGGAGTTCCGGTTGACGTGCCGGTCGAGACGAATACCTGGTAGACGCCGGGCTTCATCGTTCGCGGCACCTGGAACGCCGCTGTCCGCGCGATGATTTCCGCCTGGCCGGCGGGGCCCATCTTCAGCGCTCGCACGTCATATCCTTCGTCCACGAACACGGCCACAATCCCGCCCTCGTCGTCCTTAAGGGTGAACGCAATGTGGCCACCCGGGTAGCACGGAGCGGCGCCCGCGTTGCGCACCTGGAATACGAAATCGGCCGGCGTGCCCGCACGGGCCTCGCCCGGCCACGACGCCTCTTCGACGTGCAGCCGGTATCCGAGCCTGCGGTTCATGCGCGCAACCAGCGCGCGGTTCGCCTCCAGGAACTCCCGCGGCCACCAGTGCACCGACGCATAGCTCGCATGATAGGCTTCGACAGCCTCGATGTACTTGCTGCCGTCACCCCAGCATCCGCGCTGCTGCGAGGGTCCATAGTGTTCGGACTCGAGAATCACCGGAAGCCGCTGCCAGATGCCCTCCGCAAGCGCGGCGCTCTTATAAGCCGCCGCTCCGCACTCCACCATGATGCTGTCGTCCCGCAGCGTCAGACCGCGCGACCGGGCGTATTCGATAGTCCCGATTCCCCGCCTCTGGCTCGCGAAATCATCGTTTGCCGCAAGCAGTGTGCGCTTGAAGTGCTTCCTATAGAGGTCGATGTGCCGCCGCACGGTGGCCGCGCTGTAAGGCAGCTTCGTGCTCCAGAAGGTGTGCCCTTCACCCCAGATGCCGAACGAGCCCACGTCGATGAACGCGACCTCGGGGCTGCCGTCGTAGCGCGCTGCCGCCGCGGTCAGAAAATGATCCAGCTTATCGAGGAACACCGGGTCGTCGAAGTTCGGCTCCCATGCGGGCGCTGTCGGGTCAATGCCCTTCCCGCCGCGGAAGTGATATCCCTTCGCGCCGGCGCTCTGCACCCAGCGCGGCGTGGCGTACGCCGGATCGCCCTCGCTCGCGGTGAAGCGAAACGCCACCTGCTTCCCCCGCGCAATCCAGCGCTGTGCCGGCGCATCGACAACAGACCAGTTGAAGTGCCCTTCTTCGGGCTCGATGTAGGACCACGCCAGCCGCAGGTACACGACGCTTGCGCCAGGGAAATCATCGACTGTGTCCGAAGCGGCCAGCTTCGAACCGTACGCGGTGAGCGAGTTGTCGTAATGGTGAAGTACCCATCCCATTCCAGGGTTGATGAGCGCCGCACCCGTATCCTTCGGGCGCACCACCGTCCGGTCGGCCGCGAACGACGCCACTGCGAGCAGTGCAGCAAGGAATCTCATGGCAGCAACAATATACTCCATCCCGGTTCGGCGCCCGGCAGTCAACCCCAGGCGGCTGCACGATTCATGGTGACAAGCTTCCCAGGAGTTTTCGCGCCCGGTTTTTCAATCACTTCGCTCTCCGGCGCCGCCGCAGAGCTTGCGTGAGCGGGTTACGCTGGAAGTGAAAAATAGCTGCTCGCCCGTCAAGATGCAGCACGTTTCGGAAACAGCGTCCGGTGCCAACACCTAGGGGGCTTCTAAACCGGGTTACGTGGTTCAACGTTCGACAGACGCCACAGCGGCTTTTGCTCCTCCTCGAGAGGAGAAAGGGACCGGTTCCTTAAAGCCCCGGAACGGGTGTTCCGGGAAGAACAGACGGATGTGAACAAAATGCACGTCGGAGAATCTGAAACAGAAACTCTTGGTTCTGTGTTGATATTAATCAGGCCACTGGTTGGTAGACACTGTGCGGCATAGTCCGCAATGCCGGACGTGGCGTTGCGACCTGTGGCGTCTACCTACTTATGGCCTGCTTGATAGCGCAACCGTGGCCTCGGCGTGAGTCTCAGTTGCAGACGTCACCGGAACATTCGCACGTCAAATTGAAATGGCTCCGGGTCCCGGAATTTGAGCTTCGAGAAATCGACGTGAGCGGGGTTTAATAGGACATTCCATTCGCCGGGGATCGCGGCGGATGGCACGAGCAAAGCCACGTTTCGTCCAGCGCGAATCCATTCGTTGCCGAAGGCCCGTAAAGACTCGTCTCTCGTTTCCTGCCAGCGAGCGGGAAGAGTTTTCGGGTCAAGTGTCGCAACCTCGATGGCTTCAGGAATCTCGCCTTCGATCGCCACGAGGTCGCTTGGCGTCAGATTCGGTTCAAGGTTGACGAAGGTTTCAACCGCGGCAAGCGCCAGGGAAGTCGAGGCGTAAACCACGCGCACTCCGCGGCTCTGCCAGCGGCCACCGTAGAGACGAGCTCCCTCCCCGTTCGCGGCGTCAGCTGCGTAGCGGCGGCGGCATATTCTCCAGAACCGCATCAACTGTACACGCCGTAGGCGATGCGGCCCAGAACATCTTCAACCATCCGGGTGCCCAAGTCGGTATCGAGCTGATCCAGGGGCCTTTCGCCACGTAACGCCCGGTTCGGAGTGCGGAGCCACTCAACTGCCTTCTCCTGGTCACCGATCATCTCGACTGCATTGGCGTACACCCTTGCGACTCGGACCGTGCGGTCCGATTCGGCGGACGTCAACCGGGAGCCTTCGCTCAGACGGCGAGTCAGCGTTCGCTGCGGAATGCGGAGTTTTCGGGACAGAACGCCGTTGCCCAAGTCCAGCTTCTCAGCAAGTGCCGTGATAGACCTGGCGGGCAGCCCCTTGCGGACGAGCTCGGCCAAATCGTCAGGCTTCTTGATCGTCTTCCCCAGCACTTTTCGGCCGCCCAGGACCTCGGCAATCGCGCCCGTTTCCATACTGGCCTCCTGGCTATTCAATATACGCCATTTGGCCAAGAATCGCAATCTCGAGAGCAGTCGCGATCCCGGTGGCCGCGCAGAGCTCCAAATTGCTCACCGCCCGGCTACAACAAAGCGCCGAGCGCAAGAAAGGGTCCGTTTGTACCAGGTAAGAGAACCGGCTTACACCCGTCGGCCCGCAACAGGGAACTTCTCCGCGTGCACGATGCCCGAGCCCTCTTCAATGGTCACGATTTGGCCCGCGGCGACGTTGCGCACAGTCTCCATCTGCCCGTTCGGCCATCGGATCTCCAGATCGGCCGCCGCGGACTGTCCGAGCCCATAGTGCAGGCGGCGGTCGTGGACCGACAGGAAGCTGCTTTGCCCCGTTACTGCCTGCGCCTGCTCCCTGCCGCCGTACTTCGCCACCACCTTGGCGCCGATCGCGCTGCGGTTCGAGCGTTTCCCTACGAGCCTCACCTTCAGCCAGTTATTATTGCCGGTAACGTCGTTGCGCAAGAGCGATGGCGGCTCGTTCTGGTTGATGATGACGATGTCCATGTCGCCGTCGTTGTCGAAGTCGCCGAAGGCAAGCCCGCGGCTCGCGTGTGCCGCTTCCAGTCCCGGCCCGGCCAGTTCCATCAATTCCTCGAATTTCCCGTTGCCGAGATTGCGGAACAGAAATCGCGGCGTGCGGTGCGGGTACTCGGGAAATTTCTTCTCCACCTCCGGGTACACGCTTCCGGTCACGACCACGATGTCCGGCAGCCCGTCGTTGTCCAGGTCCTGAATCCCCGTGCCCCAGCAGATGTAGCGCGTCTCCGCGCCGAGTCCGGCGCGGATGGTAACGTCGGAGAACTCACCTTTGCCCTCGTTGTGGTAAAGGATCGGAGTGTCTTCGGTGAAGTGCGTCTTGAAGAGGTCCAGTTTGCCGTCCAGATCGAAGTCGCCCGTCGCCACGCCCATGCCGGATTGTTCCTGCCCGTCTTCGTTCAGCGCAATCCCGCGCTCCAGTCCCTCTTCCGCAAATGTGCCGTCGTGGTTGTTGCGGAACAGCAGGCTGGGCGTCGAGTCGCACGCCACGTATATATCCGGCCACCCGTCGTCATCGAAATCCGCAGCGAGCACCGTCAATCCGAAGCTTCCCTTCGCCTTGCCGATCCCCGACCGCTCCGTTACATCCGTGAACGTGCCGTCGCCGTTGTTGTGGAACAGCAGGTGCGATTCCGCCGGCAGCCCGCGCGGACCGCAGTTCACAGGAATCCCTTTCCAGTTGCAGTTCGGATCCCGGCCGGACGGCGGCACGCGCTTCGGATCGAACTTCAGGTAGTTGGAAACGAAGAGGTCGAGCTTGCCGTCGCGGTCGTAATCCACCCAACTGCAGCCCGACCCCCAGCGAGTGGGCCGCAGCAGCCCCGCCTCCCTGGTCACATCGGTGAAGGTGCCGTCGCCGTTGTTGCGATACAGAACGTTCTGCCCCCAATAGGTGACGAACAGATCCTCGAAGCCGTCGTTGTTGTAGTCGCCGACGGTCACTCCGTATGCCCAGCCGGTGCGCTTCAGTCCCGCCTGCTCCGTCACGTCCGCGAACGTGCCGTCGCGATTGTTCTGGTACAGCCGGTTCGTCGCGCCCTCCGTGTCGCCGGCCATGCGGGTTCCCGAGAGCACGAAGATGTCCAGCCAGCCGTCGTTGTCGTAATCGAGGAAGGCCACGCCGCAGCCCATCGTCTCGACGATGTAATCCACGTGATCGGGGTAGCCGTAGATTACCGGCGCGCGCAGGCCCGCCTGCAAAGCGACGTCGGTGAACTTCGCGTTGAAGGGCAGACCGGAGGGCTTGCCGCGCGGTTGCGGCTTTACGCCGCGCGACGCCATTCCGCCCCGCTGTCCGTACACCGCTCCCGCCTGCGATGCGAGCAGCGCCAGGAGCGCCCTGCGGGTCATGAACTCTCATCATAGCCGTTCGCGCCTCGGTGCCTCAGACTTCACGTCACGGTTTCTGATTAATTGAAACGCACTATAGGTGCTTGGAAACGGGCGGGTTATAATTTTGCGGAGTGGTTGGTCTCAAGATCCGATTTCAGAGTGCCGGATCCCGCTGTGCAATTCTATTTTGCCTGTTGAGCGGCGCGGCTCCCGGCACAGACAACACGATCCACCTGTTCACGCGGGCGGCCCGCTACGACGCCAAGGCCGTGCTCGCCGGCGGCGAGCGTTTCCCTGCCGGCGCGTCGCTCATGCTCTTATCGGCCGGCTCCGCTCGCCCCTTCGTCCCCGAATTCGCCGGCTCCGCCGATGCGGCTGTTTCCTTCGACGGCAAACGCGTCCTCTTCGCCGGCAAACAGAAGGCCGGTGAGCCGTGGGCCATTTGGGAATCGGCGTTGACCGGCGGCGCGCCACGGCGCATCACCGCGCCCGCGGCCGAAGACTGCGTTCGTCCTTTCTATCTTCCCGACGACCGAATCGTCTATGCGCGGCGCACGCCGAAGGGCTTTCACCTGGAAATCGCGCCGCTCGCCGGCGGTGAGCCGTTCCGCCTGACATATTTTCCCGGAAATGCAGTGGCCGATGAAGTGCTTCGGGATGGCCGCGTGCTGTTCGAGGGCTCGCACGCCTCCGCGACGGCCGCCGCCGCGCTCGAGTTGTACACGGTCTACACGGACGGCAGCGGCGTCGAGAGCGTACGCTGCGATCACGCGCGCGACCGCTTCGCAGCCCGCCAGCTCGAGTCGGGCGATTACGTCTTCCAGAGCGGCTCGCGTCTCGCGCGCTTCACCTCTGCCCGCGCGGTTCAGCTCGATCTTCCGCTGCCCGCGGGCGAGTACGCGGCGCCGGTCGCCGAGCCGGCCTCGGGACAACTCGTCGTCTCCTGGCGCCCTGCGCCCAGTGCGCGCTTCGGCCTCTACCGCGTGGCGCCCGGCAAGGTGCAGGCCGCGCCCGAGAAAATCATCGCCACCGCCGAGGCGCACGCGCTTCAACCCGTTGTCGTTGGCCCGCATCCGGTGCCGAAGCGGCATCCTTCCGGCCTGGGCAACCGCGAGGGCGCCAACGTGCTCTGCCTGAACGCCTACACGTCACGCGGCACGAAGATCCCCGCGGGCGTGGTCGCGGCAGTGCGCGTCTATGCGCTCGATGACGCCGGTGCGCAGGTCGCGCTCGGCCAGGCGCCTGTCGAACGCGATGGCTCTTTCTTCGTCACCGTCCCGTCGGAGCGTCCCATCCGGTTCGAACTCCTCGATGGCGCTTCGAAGGCCGTTCGCGCCGAGAAGGGCTGGTTCTGGATGCGCCGCGGCGAGCAGCGCGTGTGCGTTGGCTGCCACGCCGGCCCCGAGCGAGCCCCGGACAACGAGGTTCCTGCCGTGCTGCTCCGCACCACCGACCCGGTCAAGATGACTCTTCCCGTTCGCTCCGGCAACGGAGGCATGAAATGAGATTCTGGAAATACGCAACGCCGGTCCTTCTTCTGCTTGCACTGCTATCAGCGCAGCAGTCCCGGCCGGTCATTCGATTTGAGGAAGTCACCGCGCAGGCGGGCGTGCAGTTCACCCACAGTTTCGGCGCGCAGAAGCTCGGCTCCCTGCTCGAAAGCACCGGCGGAGGCGCCGTGTGGTTCGACTACAACAACGACGGCCTCCTCGACCTCTATGTCGTTTCGGGAATCCCGCTCGAAAAGGGAATGCACCCTTACCCGCTGCGGAAACCGCCGGAGGTTCCGCCGCACAACCATCTCTTCCGCAATGACGGCAACGGCAAGTTCACCGATGTCACCGATCAGGCCGGCGTCGCAGCCAACATCTTCAGCATGGGAGCGATCTCGGCGGACTACGACAACGACGGTTGGGCCGACCTGTTCGTCAGCGGCTACGGCCGCGTGATCCTCTACCACAACAACCACGACGGCACGTTCACCGACGTCACCGAGAAGGCCGGTCTCAAAGTCCCCGGCTGGTCCATCGGTTCCGTCTTCGTCGATTACGACCGCGACGGCTGCGTGGACCTCTTCGTCGGCCGTTACGTGAAATTCGATCCCACCTATCGCGCGTACTACGCCGCCGACAATTACCCCGGCCCGCTCGACTACGAGCCCGAGTCGGACATGCTGTTCCACAACAACTGCAACGGCACGTTCACGGACGTCAGTGAGAAGTCGGGCATTGCTGAGTTCAGAAGCCGCGCCATGGGCGTGACCGCGGGCGATTTCGATCTCGACGGCTGGCCCGACATCTACGTGGCCAACGATAAGACCGAGAACTTCCTCTTTCACAACGAGAAGAACGGAACGTTCAAGGAGATCGCGGTTTCCGCGGGCGTTGCCTATGGCCAGAGCGGCGAGAACACGTCCGCCATGGGCCCCGTGTTCATCGATCTCGATCACGACGGCAAGGTTGACCTCTGGGTCTCCGACTCCAAGTACAACCGCCTGATGAAGAACATCGGCAACTACAAGTTCCAGGATTTCACCGAGCAGGCGGGCATCTCACAGGCCGCGGCGCAGTATGTGAGCTGGGGCACGGGCGTTTACGATTTCGACAACGACGGCTGGGAAGACATCTTCATCTCGCACGGCGGCCTGATCCACATGATTCCGCAGGAGCATTCCATCTTCCGCAACCTGGGCGACTGGAAATTCGAGGATGTCTCCTCCACCGCGGGACCGTTCATGGAGAAGACGAAGACGGTGGCGCGCGGCGCCGCCTTCGCCGACTACGACAACGACGGCAAGATCGATGTCTACATGGTCAACCTGGGTGGGCCTGCATACCTGCTGCACAACGTGACCGCCACGACGAACCACTGGGCCGCCTTTAAGCTGGTCGGGAAGAAGAGCAGCCGCGATGGAATCGGCGCACAGGTGGAGATCTTCGTGAACGGCCGCCACCAGCAGCGTGAGCGCGTCGGTTCTTCCGGCTACCTCTCGTGCGACGACCCGCGCGTCCACTTCGGCATCGGACAAGCCACGAAGATCGACAGGGTGGTCGTCACGTGGCCCGTGGGCGGCGGCAAGCAGACGCTCGAGAACGTGGCGGCGGATCGCGTCGTCACCATCGAGGAGAAGTAGCCATGCGGGGGCGGATGGCCGTTCTTGCCGCGGTCGTCGCGGCATGCATCACCGGGCCAGGTTCAAACCTGCCGAAGGTGCGCTATCCGTCTCCCGTCGAGCTCGCGCTATCACCCGATGGCGCGAAGCTGTTCATCGTGTGTGAAGGCACGGACGAGGTGGCCGTTGCCGATACGCGCTCCGGTAAGGTGCTGAACCGCATTCCCGTTGGACACGCTCCCAAAGGCATCTCACTTTCCCCCGACGCCCGGCGCGCCTGGGTCGCGAATTCCTGGAGCGACAGCATCTCGGAAATCGACACGGCGTCTCTCGAAACCGTGCGCACGCTGCCCGCGGGTTTCGAGCCGAATGCCGTCGTCGCTGACTCGAAAGGCGCGTTTCTTTACGCGGCGAATCGTATCAGCAACGACATCTCCGTACTCGACCTCAAGACCGGCGGCGAGGTGAAACGCCTGCTCGCCGGCCGCGGCGCCAGCTACCTGGCGCTCTCGTCCGACGGTTCCCGCGTCTATTCCACCCACATCTACCCGAACATCCGCAGGTTCCGCACGCCGCCGCAGTCCGAAGTCACGGTGATCGATACGGCGCGCCAGATTGTTGTGGACCGCTACCGGCTGGAGAAATCCGCCGGCGTTTTCCACGTCGCGCTCTCGCGAGACGGCAGGCTTGGCGTTGCCGCCGAGATGCGGCCGAAGAACCTGGTGCCCCTCGCTCACGTTGAGCACGGATGGGTCATCGGCAACGCCATCTCGGTATTCGGCGAGGACGCCGGCGGCGTGCTTCACGTCCCGATCGACGAGCTCGAGCGGTATTTCACGCCGCCTTTTGGCGTCGCGATCGCGCCCGATAAAAGCGCCATCTACGTCTCCACCACCGGCTCCGACAGCGTCACCGTCATCCAGACCGCAAAGCTGCTGAAGTACCTCGCTTCCCTTTCGGCGGAGCAGCGCAAGGCGCTGCCCACGGATCTCTCCGCATCCGCGAACTACGTAACAGCGCGTATTCCGGTCGGACGCGCACCGAAGGGCCTGGCGCTTTCGCCCGATGGCAGCTTGCTGTACGTGGCCAACCGCAACGACGACACCATCTCCGTCGTGGATGCCGGAACGAGGACCGTCGTCCGCACCATCCCGCTCGGCGCTCCCGAGACACTGACGCCGGAACGTCGCGGCGAACGCCTCTTCTTTTCCGCGAGCTTCGCGTTCCAGAACCACTTCGGCTGCGCCAACTGCCACATTGAGGCGACCTTCGACGGCGTCTCCTGGGACCTCGAGCCCGACGGCTTCGGCAAGGACATCGTTGACAACCGCCTGCTCGAGGACGTCGCCGATACGGCGCCGTTCAAGTGGAACGGCGGCAACCCCGACCTCGAGACCGAGTGCGGCCCGCGCACCGAGAAGTACTTCTACCGCTCGCAGAGTTACACGCGTGAGGAGCTCGCCGACCTCGTCGCGTTCATCAAGGGGATTCCGCTGCGCCCGAACCGCTACCGCCTCGCCAACGGCGACCTGACGCCCGCTCAGGAGCGCGGAAAGATCATCTACGAGCGCACGCGGGACAAGAAGGGCAACCCCATCCCGGAGGGCAACCAGTGCGGCGTCTGCCACTCCGGCCCGCACTACACCAACCAGCAGCTCGCGAACGTGGGCAGCGGCAAACCCACAGACCGCTCCCCGCTGTTCGATGTTCCGCAATTGACCGACGTGGCCTACACCGCGCCCTATTTGCACGACGGCTCGGCGCGTTCGCTCGAAGAGATCTGGACGGTCTTCAACCCCAACGATACCCACGGGGTGACGAACGATCTGCAGAAAGACGAGCTGAACGATTTGATCGAATACATCAAGACGCTCTGAAAAACAGACATCCGGGGAGTGACACCTCCGTCCACACGCTGCGGTTGGGACGGAGGTGCAAGCTCGCGCGTTTTCAGGGTTTCTTGTGCAGCACAGCGCCGCTTCCCTTGCCCGTTTTTTCAGCCTGCGCCCGGCTGTCGGCTGCGTAAGGCATCACCCGCGCCGTCAGTGTGGCCGTATCCGACATCAGCAGCATGCAGTCGTCGTGCGGCTCAAACGGCAGGCCGGCTTTCTCAATCTGCTGCCGGAACCACTCGGTGTCCACGAACGCGAAGCGCAGTTCCGTGTCCGTCAGCCACACCCTCACCAGCGCGTGAGCCGGCCAGCAGAACATGCACTGCCCCGAGTTCGGCGTCAGATCCATGAAACGTGCCGAGCCCGAAGCGAACAACTGTCCCTCGAACCGCTGGCCCTGGTCGTTGTTCCCCGAAGGAACGTATGCGATGTCGTAGCGATTGCCTTCCTTCGGTTGAATCACGTAGACATCGCCGCCGTCTGATTCCATCCATGTGCCCGCCATCGCAGGGTCCAGGATTGCCGCGCCTTCCTTAACGAACGGCTTCAGCGAGAGCACGTTCGTGCACCCCGCCGTCATCAGCGCGCCGGCCAGAACCGCCGCCAGCATGAACTTTCTCATTGCCATTCTCCTTCCAGTGGAGAACAGCGATATTCGGTGCCGGAGATTTCAGGCAGCGGCCCAGATCTTTGCTTGTGTCTGGACGAATGGAAGCGGTCCCGGAGAAAATCAGCAGCTACCGCCCGGCGCTTCCGGGCCGCAGCACCCGGATGCCCCGCCCGAGCGCCATCCGCAGCGGAGCGTAGTTTGCCGCGGCCAGCATCAGCCCCAGCCCGCAGACCAGCAGCACCAAAGGCCAGGCAGCGGCTCCTTCGAAAAGGTCCTGCTGCAGGCGAACCACGCCAATGGCGACGAAGACCAGCCCGCTCACGAAGAAGTTCTTCATCTGCTTCGGGATGCTGCCGAAAACAAAAGCGCACGCAAAGACCGGCAGGAAACATTCGAGGAGCCGCGCTTCGAGCCGCGCGCCCGTATCCGCCGGCGCCTGGCGCCACCGGTCCGAAGCGCTGAGTCCGAGCAGCCACAAGGAAGTCAGCACATGCCCGGCGATCACGAACCGGAACCACTTGCCTACAGTGCGGATCTGCGGCCACCCGAGCCGGCTGCATCCCAAGTCCAGCAGGAGGTAAACGCCCGCATTGAGTATAAAAAGGTATTCCACCTGGCCGCGTGTCCACGGCGCCACGGACCTCAGCCAGTTCGCGTAGGGCTCGTGGAACGCCGCCACACCGCTGAGAGCTGCGTACGTGAACACCACGGCGAATGGATAGAAGTACCGCGAGTCGCCCGCTTGTCTCAGGCGCTCGAGCACGAGTCCAACGGCCAGGAAGCCCGCCGCCCATGGAATGAGGGTCAGGTATGTTCGGCCGGGGTCCTTGTCGAGCCACTCGAGCATTCCCAGTCGCAGGAGACTCGTCACGGAGAACACCGCCGCCGCAGTCGCCAGCGGCAGTGAAAACAGCGACGAGCGTGTGTATCGCCGCAGCCAGAGATACGCCGGAGCCGAGAGCAGCAGGCACCACCACAATTGCGCGTTGGTGGTTTCCTTCGTCCAGTTGAACTTCGCGAAGAGCTCGAGCTCCTTCCGCCCTTGCGTGAATCCCGCCGGTATCCCCGCTTCGCCGAGGGCGATCACTAACGTCACCGGCAGCAGCAGGCAGGACGCGAACAAGAACGCGATCGCCACCCGGAAGCGGCCTCGGTCCCAATTGCGGAGTCCCAGCCACGCCGCCGGCGCGGTCGCCGCTACCGCCGCCACGACCGCCGCCGCACCTTTCAAGTGCGGGTAGTGGAAGATCGCGATCAGCGCCGTGGCCGCGGCGAGCAGCCACGCGCCGAGATAGAGCGTCACCTGCGGCAGGGTCAGCCGGCGCGCCTCCAGAATCCACGCGTCCTCACGGTCGGCCAGCTTCCCGTATCGCCCCCTCAGCCCTTCGTACTCCGCCTCGGAGATGATCTGCTCGCGCCGCCAGCCATCGATCTCACGAAGGTGTTCCTCCACCTGTGCGCTAATCAGGCGAGAGTACGCGCCCGGCGCAGCGAGCACCGGTTCACCTGCCAGGAATCGCCTCAAGTCGTCGGCCATGGCGCGTGCGGATTCATAGCGTTGAGCCGGATCCTTCTCGAGCGCCTTCAGGCACACGTTCTGCAGGTCTTGCGGAATCTCCGGGGCGATACGCCGCGGCAGCACAGGGTCCTGCTTCCTGATGCGATCGAGCAGCGCCGCCGTCGTATCGCCCTCGAACGGCCGTACTCCCGTGAGCGTCTCGTACAGCACGGCGCCTAGTGCGAATACGTCGCTGCGGGGGTCGGGTGTGTTCTCGCCGCGCGCCTGCTCCGGCGAGAAGTAATCGACCGTACCCACCACCACACCCGTGGCGGAGAGCCGCTCGCCTCCCGATTCCGTATCGAGCGCCAGGCCAAAATCGAGCAGCTTCGGTTCCAGGTCGGCGCCAACCAGGACGTTGCCCGGTTTCAGGTCGCGGTGCAGAAAGCCCTGTTCGTGCAGGAACGCTGCCGCTAGAGCGACCTTGCGCATGAGTTCGGCCTTCTGCGAGTAACTCGAGGCGCGCGCCGCCCCTGTCAGTGGCGTACCCTCTACGTACTCCATCACGAAGTGCGGCTCTTCTGCCGCGGGCCCGAGGCTGTAAATCCTTGCGACGTTCGGATGCGCGAGCCGCGCCATGGCGCGGGCCTCCCGCATGAACCGCGTTCGCAGCGCGTCGTTGCCCGAGTACTTCGGGTGCAGGGTCTTGATGGCTACCTTGCGGCCGAGAGCTTCGTCTTCGGCCAGCAGAACCCGCCCCATGCCTCCCGAGCCAATCTCGCCGATGATCCGGTGTCCTGAAAGCCGCTCCGGCAGCGCGGCGGCTGGTGCGCTGGTCGTTTTTTCGCCTTCCGCTTTGCCGCCTGCAGTGATGGCCCGGTCGATCTCGGCCAGCGCTTCGACCTCCGCGCTCAGCTCGGGGTGATCGCGCGCGAACAACTCGGCATCTACGGGCTCTTCGCGCGCCGCGCGGTCCAGGAAATGCGCGAGCTCTTCCGCCAGCCGTGCCTCGTTCTCGGGCTCGTTCACGCTCCGCCGCCCTCGCTCAACGCCCGGAACCGCCCGACCGCGCGGAACACCAGCACAGCCACCGCCTCGCGCGTCTTCCCCAGTTGCTCCGACATCTCCGCCGTGGTCAGTCCCTCCACCTTGGCCATCAGGATGGCCTGCCGGTACGCCTCCGGCAGCGCGTCCAGGCGGGCAATCAGACGCGCCATGCCCTCCTGCTCCGCGAAAACACGGCTCGGCGTGCGCGAGTCCGCCGGCTCGGGACCGTTCGGATTACTCTGGGACCGGAACGGCACCAGTTCCGCCGCGCGGCGCGCGCGCTCGTTGTACCGCACACGGTCGATGATGACGTGATCGGCAATTGCGGACATCCACCGCAGGAAGCTGCCCGGTGAGCGGTAGCTGAATCCCTGCATGTCGCGAAACGCGCGCAGCAACGTGTCCTGCAGAATGTCTTCTATGTCGCAGGAATCGCGCGCCTCGCGGCCGAGTTTGTAATGGATCAGCAGGCCCAGGCGCTTCCGGTATTTCTCGAATAGCGCGGAGAGAGCCTCCTGGTCGCCGGCCTGCGCCTTTTCGACGAGCGCGAATGTGGAACTCGGAGCCTCCATGGCTTTGCCGGTACCAGCCATCATAGTCGATCGTCCTACAACCCGACCGGTGTGTAACTGGCGGTCCAGGGCGTGAGAATCACCCGAAGGTGTTCCCGCCTGCCGGTGGAGCCAGTAAATGACAGGGACGTCTCAATTTTGTCAAACAGATTCGAAATCCGTTCGATACTATGTGCGTACCTCAGTCTCTCCTGAGGAGGGCGCATGAGTTCCGCGAGCGGCACGCTGGCAGCTCTACAAGAAGAGAACGAGCAATTGCACGCCCAGGTTCTCGACCTCGAACGGCAAGCCGCTGAAGCCAAAGAGCGCCAGCAGGCCGCAGGCTCCGGGAAGGACCCGGCGCCCTGCGACGGTGCGCTGGTGTTTGCCACTGACATCACGGCACGCAGGCGCGCGGAAGGGGCGTTGCGAGACAGCGAAGAGAACCTCCGAGCGCTGATCGAAGCGCTGCCGGACCTCATCGTTCGTTTCGACCTCGACGGCCGCCACCTGTTCGCCTCCGAGAACTTCAAACAGGCGGTTGGAATGCCGGCAGCCTCGTTCATCGGCAAGACACCTCGGGAACTCGGCCTGCCCGAATCAGTGTGTTGTTTGCTCGGCGACGGCTTTCGCAAGGTCATCGACGGCAGTGCGCCTCATGAGACGGAGTTCGCGTTCGAGGGTACGCAAGGCCGAAGGATCTACAACTGCCGGTTCGTGCCGGAGCGCGATGCTGAGGGAACCGTACGATCGGTTCTCGGTGTCAGCCGCGACGTGACCGTCCAGCGGCGCGTGGAGCGGGAATACCAGACGCTCTTCGAGGAGATGCTGGAAGGCTTCGCACTGCACGAGATCATTCTGGACGGCGATGGCCGTCCGGTTGATTACAGGTTCCTGGCCGTCAACCCCGCGTTCGAACACATCACTGGATTGAAAGCGGAAGCGCTTGTCGGCAAGACTGTCCTGGAGGCCATACCTGACCTCGAGCGGCGTTGGATCGAGATCTACGGCCGCGTCGCGCTGACCGGCGAGCCGGTCCTGTTCGAGGACTACGCCCGTCAGCTCGATAAGCACTTTGCGGTGACCGCATTCCGGCCCGCGCCGAATCAGTTCGCCTGCATTTTCAGCGACATCTCCGAACACAAGCGCGCGGAGGAAGAACTCAGGGCAAGCCGCGCGCTCCTTAACTCGGTTGTCGAAGGGACGCCGGATGTCATCTACGTCAAGGATCTCGAGGGCCGTTACCTGCATTTCAATGCCGCCGCGGAACAAGCCACGGGGAAACGCTGCCAGGACGTGCTCGGGAAAGACGATACCTTCCTGCTCCCGCCGCATGAGGCGGAAGTGGTAATGCAGGGCGACGGCGCCGTGATGGAATCCGGCAAAGTGGCCACATACGAGGAGACAGTCACGACCGCTTCGGGAGAGGTTGTGACTTACCTGTCCACCAAAGGCCCGCTGTTCGATTCCTCCGGAGCCGTTACAGGACTTTTCGGCATCGCGCGTGACATCACCGCCGGCAAACAGCGGGCGGTGGAACGCGAGATCATGCTCGACGTTCTGCGCCTCGTCAATCAGTCAAACGAGGTTCACGAGCTGGTTCGCGACGTGACGCAACTGCTTCAGAAATGGTCCGGCTGTGAGGCCGTGGGCATTCGGTTGCAGGAAGGGGACGACTACCCCTATTTCGAAACGCGCGGGTTCCCGGCTCAGTTCGTCGAAGCCGAGAATCTTCTTTGCGCCCGCGACCTCGATCAGCAGCCGCTCTGTGACGCGCAGGGCAACCCGGTGCTCGAATGCATGTGCGGCAATGTCCTCAGCGGGCGATTCGATCCGCGGCTGCCGTTTTTCACGGAGAACGGCAGTTTCTGGACCAACAGCACCACTGCGCTCCTCGCATCGACTACGGAGGCCGACCGCCAGGCCCGCACGCGCAACCGCTGCCACGGCGAGGGCTACGAGTCGGTGGCGCTCATCCCCCTCCGGACCGGCAACTGCGCGTTCGGCTTACTCCAGTTGAACGATCGGCGCAAAAGCCGGTTTACGCCGGAGATGATCGCGCTGCTCGAACGGGCTTCGAGCAGCCTGGCCATCGCATTCCAACAGCGGCGCACGCAGGAAAGCTTGCGCGTAAGCCGCGAGCGGTACCGCCTGGTTGCGGACTACACCTACGACTGGGAGTTCTGGCTGGCTCCCGACGGCACCCCCTTGTACCACTCTCCATCCTGCGAACGAATCACCGGCTATAGGGTGGCCGAGTTCATGGCGGATCCCGAACTGCTCGACAGGATCCTCCACCCGGATGATCGCGACGCGTTCCGTAGTCATTTCCAGAAACCCGAGCTGCGAGAGCCCTACTCGCTGGAGTTCCGGATTCGCACCAAGCCCGGCGACGAGGTCGTCATCGAGCACGTCTGCCGGCCCGTGCACGGCGAGGACGGGACGTACCTGGGGCACAGAGGCAGCAACCGGGACATCACCGAACGCCAGCGGGTCGAGAGGCAGGTCCGGGAAGCCGACAGGCGGTTCCTGGAGATCCTCGAAGCCGTGGATCTCCTCGCGGTCATACTGGATACCCGCGGCAACATCACGTTCGTCAATGAGCATCTGCTGAAGGCGCTGGGCTGGGAGCGCGCGGAGATCCTGGGCCGAAACTGGTTCGATACCTGCCTTTCCCCCGAGGCGCGCGACCGGGTCAAGTCGCTCTTCCAGGCCGGAATCGCCGGTGGTGAGTTCCCCGTCCACAATTCAAACCCATTGCTCACCCGGGACGGCCGCGAGCGCCTGTTTCTCTTCGATAATTCCGTTCTGCGGGATCACGCCGGGCGGATCACCGGCAGTGCCAGCATCGCCCGGGACATCACCGATCAGGACGCCCTCGAACAACAACTCCGCCAGGCGCAGAAGATGGAGTCGATCGGCCGGCTCGCAGGCGGAATCGCCCATGACTTCAACAACCTGTTGACCGTCATCAACGGCTACAGCAGCCTCATGCTGGGCAGGTTGGACACCAGGGATCCCTGGTGGCAGTCCCTGAATGAAATTCGAAAAGCGGGCGAGCGTGCGGCCGACCTGACGAAGCAGCTTCTGGCGTTCAGCCGCAAGCAGGTGGTTGAGCCGAAGGCCATCGATCTCAACCGCCTGGTCTCGGAAAACCGCGATATGCTCAAACGCCTGATTGGCGAGGATGTTGAGTTCGTCACCACGCTCGATCCGGCGCTGGGCCATGTCGTTGCCGACACGGGGCAGTTCCACCAGGTCTTGATGAACCTGGTGGTCAATGCGCGGGATGCGATGCCCACCGGCGGGCGTCTCCTGATCGCGACCGAAAACCTGGAAGTGACGGGCGAATCCGCCGCCGCCCGCACCGGCGCCGCGCCGGGGAACTACGCATCCCTGATCGTCGCCGATACCGGCGTCGGGATGAGCGAGGAGGTGCGCCAGCACCTGTTTGAGCCGTTCTTCACCACGAAAGGCGAGGGCCAGGGCACCGGACTGGGGCTTGCCACCGTGTACGGCATCGTGCGACAGCACGGAGGGTGGGTCTATGTGGAAAGCGAACCCGGCCGGGGCGCCACGTTCCGGATCGGCCTGCCCGTAATGGAAAGCGCCGCCTGCGCCGATCTGCTTTGCCCACCGGCTCCCGTGTCGCTCCAGGGTACGGAGACCCTTCTGGTGGTGGAAGACCAGGATGAGGTCAGGGACTTCTGCACGGCCATCCTTAGAAGCTACGGGTATCGCGTCCTGGAAGCCGGAAATGCAGGGGAAGCGCTGCTCCTCGCCGAGAGCAACACCGGGCCCATCGACCTGCTGCTCACCGACATGGTGATGCCGGGGCTGACTGGGATCGAGCTTGCGAAGCGTCTGCGCCGGCTCCGGCCCGGTTTGCGTGTGCTGTTCATGTCAGGCTACAGCCGTGACTTGCTTGCCCAGCGCGCGGAACCGGGCGCGACGCTCCATCACGTCGCAAAGCCGTTCAGCCCCGAAGAACTCGGCGCGCAGGTTCGCGTAGCGCTCGGCGTCCCGGGAGCCCGAAGCCGGGTTCTGGTCGTCGACGATGATGTAGCCGTCCGCAACCTCTTCTCCGGCGTTCTTGCAGGTGCAGGTTATGAAGTGCTCTCGGTTGCCGACGGCAGTGAAGCGCTGCGAGTGGTCGAAGGTCAGACGTTCGATCTGATCATTTCGGATCTCGCCATGCCCAACCGCGAGGGAATCGAGACGATTCGGGAGATTCTGAGGCGCCAGCCGGGATCGAAGATCATTGCGATATCCGGCGCTTACCGCGAATTGCTTCCGGTGGCAAAGGCGCTGGGAGCCCAGAGGACTCTCGCGAAACCGGTCAATCCCGAGCAATTGCTGGCTGCCGTGCGGGCGGTCCTGTCCGCCTGATGCCGGGGGCCGCCACCGCGGGCCACGCTTAACGCTTGATCACTGATTGCGGGACCGCCGGTCTCGTGCCGAGGTCGGCAGTTGCGTAATAGCCGGTGCGCGTCCGCACGGTCGGATGGTTCGGTCCGTTCGCGCTCACTTTGATCTGGCGGTAATGCCCGTCAAGCGCTGTGTTCTTGGGTGAGTACGCAAGTATGTACTGGTTCCGGATGTCGTGCGCCACCTGCACGGCGATGCGGCTCACCTCATCCACTTCCTTCGGATACCAGACCAGCCCGCCGGTTGCCTTGGTGATCGCGTCCAGCGCCTGGTGCGCCCGCTTGACGGCTTCGTGTTCCTCTTCCGAGAGCAGGCCGATGGCATAGATCAGCAGTTCTCTCTGCTGCGCCTCGCGGATCACCGCTTCGAGCGAAGTCTCGCTCATGTTGTCGTCGCCGTCGGTCACCACGACGAGCACGCGCTTGTCGTGCCGTCCCTTCGCCTTGGCGTACAGCACGCCCGCCTGAATGGCGTCCCTCATCGCCGTGCCGCCCCGGGAGTCGATTCGCGCCAGTCCCTGGGCGATCTTCTTCAGATCTCCGGTCAAGTCCACGTCGCGGTAGACGTCATCGTTAAAGTTGATGACGAACACTTCGTCCTCGGGATTCGACGCGGCCACCAGGTTGCGCGCCGCCGCTTCCACACGGGCGCGCTTGCCTTTCATGCTGCCGCTGTTGTCGATGATGACCCCGAGCGAAACCGGGACGTCTTCCCGGCGGAAGACCTTCAAGTCCTGCTCTACCCCGTCTTCGTAGGTGTGAAAGGCCGTGCGCGGGAGGTCCGTGAGCAGATTCCCCGAACGGTCCACTACCGTCGCGTGCAGCACGACGAGCCGGGCGTCCGCCCGAAATACCGCCGGGTCGCCTTGCGCGCACGCCGCCGGGACAAAGGCAAGCGACGCCACAAGACCGGCAAACAAACGCATTATCGCGATTATAGCCCGTGGGAGGTGCGGCAGAATTGTCCAACAAGATGATCCTGAAGCGGGGGTTGTTTCCAACACAAGATGATCCTGAAAATGGAAGGCTGGGTGTAGGCGTGCAGCAGCCGGATGCGAATGCGCATGCAGAACGCCGAGGCTCTGAGCCCACAGCAGATCAACGAATTTCTGAAGGGCAGCGAAGGTATCCAGTTTTCGGGGCAAAGTCGAGCCGAGATCTATGCCTGGACCGAGCGGTTGCTGGTAGCTCAGTAATACACCCAGCAGGGCAAGAAGCAGCGGGGAGCGATCCGGCGCTACCTGAGGAAGGTAACGGGGCTGAGCCTGCCGCAGATCACGCGGCTGATTCGGAGCCACGTGAAAACCGGCAAAGTGGAGGTCAAGGCGTGCCGGCGGCGGCGGTTTCCAAGCAAGTACACCGAGCAAGACATCGGGCTGCTGGATCTCGAACCTTCACGCGTGTCTCCATTGTAAAGCGCCGACACTAGCCTGACCGCATCGGTTCGTGTCCTGATTTGATTTTGGGACACTACCCCACATCACGGCCGTAAAACGGCCATTCCGTCATCTTGCCGTCTGGCCAGCGCCCGCGAGGGGTCAAAGGACGGAAACGCCACTTCAACGCCAATAGTACGAGTGACGCGGCACCTCGATAACGACTAACCCCGATGTGGTTCAACCTCATCCGAGCGGATCTGGGGCGGCGAGAGAACGGTCCCAAAGTCTTCCGAATAATCGCGCGCTCGGGGGAGAGGCGGCCGGTTTCATTCGATCTCTGCCTTTTCATCTGTAGCGAGGTGGCACTTCTTGTATTTCTTGCCGCTACCACACCAACACGCAGCAGTTCTGCCAATCTTTTTCTGGCTCTCCGCAGGAATTCGTGAAAACGGTCAAATGCTTAGGATTCAGAGGGTTGTCGGCTTTCGTGGTTGCACGGTCCGGAGGAGATCTGACCTCATCAGCACCGCGTCACCATCATTGTTGCTTTT
>Ga0209777_10001587_pt1 | contig 32298 bp, 27 predicted proteins | sample FrelakmetHBP12HB_FD_187147 | JGI IMG/M metagenome (GOLD analysis project Ga0209777, IMG submission 187147) | Freshwater lake sediment microbial communities from the University of Notre Dame, USA, for methane emissions studies -HBP12 HB (SPAdes)... | ecosystem: Environmental > Aquatic >... | reverse complement strand
TAGTGCTCCGCACAGATCTCGAAAAGATCTGTAACTAGGTTTCGTGAAGAGATCCCCAAATTTATCTAAAAACGGCTCTAATTGCAACGGTGCCTTCACTATTTTGATCATTCTACTCCCCTAGAGTGGATTCTGATCCAAGTATAAAAGCTTTAATTTTCTATAGGAAAGTTATGTTTTGATTTAACAGAATAATATTATAAATATGTTAAAAAGTTGGAAAGTACAGGAGGGGTATATTTGAATTTTATAAAATTAAGTAGCTTAATATTGATGTCAGTCATTCTATCTCAAACTGTCACGATGGCATCAGAGTCGTTTCATATGGTTGTGATTGGAGACTCAATTGCTTGGGGTGCTGGATTAGAGGAAAACCAGAAATACTATTCTCTGATACACGATTGGATTGCACAAGAGAAAAATATTCCCTCTGGATCGATAGATTTGCAGGTTCTTGCACATACTGGAGCCGTTTTATGCACAGAGAATTACGACCCGGTACATAATCCCGACTTAAGTAGTGGAAACCCATCGATATCCAAACAGGCTGATATGATATCTAATCCTGGTGATGTAGACCTCATCTTGGTTTCTGGTGGGATAAACGATATCGGTGTTGATAACATTATCAACCTAGATCATCTTACAAGTTTTACAGGCACGAATATAGTCAAACCTGCCGCATTTGTGGGTAATACACTAGTAGGTCAAGTTACGGGAAGTCCTATTACACCGGAACTCACACGCTCAGTAGAAGATCTTCAAGGGGCTTCTTCAGGTCTCGAATATCCCATGCGTGTTTTGCTCAATAGGTTATTAAAAGAATGCCCTAATGCGAAAATAGTTGTAACCGGATACTATCCGATCGTTTCAGATGACTCTATGGGCCTATCGGATACGGTACTGGCCTTATTCCCACCTACTAAATATGTCGAGGATTATAAACACTTAGATGAACCAGAGCGAAGAAAGCAACTAGTAGACAAATCTAACGCATTTTATGGAGGATCTACAATAAGCTTAAATGCAGCTGTAAATGATGCTAAATCTGATTCAGGAAGTGATCGCGTAGCTTTTGCACGTGTAGTTTTTAAACCTGAGAATTCTTATGGTGCTAGCCAAACCTGGTTATGGAGGATAACGAAAGGTCCCAACGGGGCAACAATAGATGATAATCGGTTTAATGCTCGACAGTCATTATTGAATGACTTAGGTTGGGCCTGTTATTGTAAAGATTGCTCTTTGGAGGTTACAAGTAGCGAAAAAGTTGATTGTAACGTATATTGGAAGAATAAATTTGCAGCCGTAGGTCATCCAAACGAGAGAGGTGCTATAGAATATAAGGATAAGATAATAGAGGCTATAACTAAAACGTGGCCGGATTGGTTGAAAAAACAGGATAATACAAACTCGCCGATCAATACAGCCCCCAGCCCCATTAATCCCATAAATCGGCTTCCTGACGTATCCCAGTTGGAAAAGTCGCTTTCGGGCTTGATCCCAATGTCAATTGATATATCCCATAACTCGTCGCCAGCTCTATATATTGTATGCATAGTCCTCGCCTTGATTATAGGTGTCGGCCTTATTCGAAGGTCTTTATGGGATTTTATAATGAACGCAATTTCTGGGTTAGTGGTAATCTATCTGTCTAGCATGTACCTTGGAATAGGAATAGCTATTACTATTCCGACTTTGCTAATTTGTGCAATCGGAGGCTTCCCCGGAGCAATAATACTAATAGTCCTGAAATATTACTATGGAATAACCTTTTAATAGCGGCTAAAAATGGCCACAGCAGCTGTTAGCTGCTGTATCTTTTGTTCTCGTTTAGTTATCCTGCTTTGCTCTCCACCAATCCATTATACCCGAAATAGTCATAACTATGCCTATGATGAAGAATATTGCAGCTCCTCCGTAATCCAATATCCATACTATAACCACGAACCCGACTAAACCGTTAGTATTAGAACCATAGCTATAAGGATTATAGCTCTGTGCCATCATACTATATGCTATCAGGCCCAGGACGATCATCCATAGCCAAGGAAGTATGAACATCATTCCTAGACCCACAATCGTCCTAAGAATCGGGCTTATACTCCGAATTTTTCCAATAATTCCCATTAGATTCTTCCTCCTAGATTCTTATACGGATTCACTACCAGAGAAGGATGGGACCCGTTAGTCCCATCTTATCTCAGTGCATTCTCCTGCGATAGAGATATCCCGCCATGGAAAGTCCCATCGCTGCGAACAGCGCTTCGAAGCCGGGCTGCTTCTTAGCAGTTGTACTTTCTTGAGGATTTTTGATATCCGTCTCTGAACCGTTGATTTTCTCCTTGACTGATGATGATGAGACATCTGGGCAGACTGGACAAGGAACACCGCAAGATACTGAAATCCTGCCTTCTGGCAAATCCATCTGTTTGTTAGATCCCGTGTACCATCTGTAGATTACCTGAGATATCGGCGTCGACTTATTCACATTGAATTGCACAGGGGTCATATCGCGAGTTACGTCCACAGGCAAGTCTAGGCCCAGGTTGGTATGGATGACAGCAGTCCAGATCTCATTGCCATACATGGTTCCGATGTCCCACATCAATGTAGTAGGCTTCTGAGGATAGTTCGTCTGAGGCACCAACCCTCTGCTATTCTCGGAATATCTGTAGTTCAAATATGGATAGAGCGAGTCCGTTACGGTGACATTGAATGCTAACGGTCCATTCTTTAGGCCTTTCAGAATCTCACTTAGGACAACATCCAGATCCGTGATTTTGTCAATGGATATCGGGTGACCAACTGACGGTTGCCCAGTTACCTGTGTCCTCACGGCCATATTTGTGAGGTTTGCATATTCCCACGAAGAAGAGCTATATCCTGGATCAATTCCAATAGTAACAGGGTAGATTTGATAGCCATTGAAGTTTGTGGATGTTCCATAGTTGCGTCTGTGTACTGCATTAGCTATCTGGTTCTCTAATGTCCAATTTGCTTGGACAGAGTTGAGGTTCCTCGGCTGGGGCAAGAACTCGCTCAATCCTGTGATGAATACTATTATCCTCGCAGTATTAAATGGATCCGGAGGATTTCTGGAATCAAGTTTTTGAACCGCCCTCATCACGCCTATGGAGTATTCTGTAGTATCTGATTCTTTACATTCTTCGGACAAATTATTTAAATTTGATTCAATTTGTGGCCATTGAGTCCTTACATCGTAAAATGGAGTATCTCTTACATTCTTCTGAGTGAAATCATCCCATGTCACTATTGATACTTTAGCATTCGGATAGTAATGCGAGATGACAGGTTTCAGACTATGTTGAGCCCAATCGATATATGTTTCACGGGAATTTCTTGGGTTGTAGAGTTGTGTCATGCTTCCCGATGTATCTATCGCCAAAACGATATCCAAGTTCGCTGGCTTATCAGGCATTTTCAGTGTCAACTTCACATCTGGACAGCTCTTATCTTGATTTGCTATGACATCCTTTATGACTTGAACTTTCGTGACATTGTCAGTCACGGACCCGCCTTTTGTGGACGCCGACAGATCTAAATCATCTGGGAGCTTAACTTGGAGTTCCTTTGTTGGTATGGCTACATTGCCATTTGTTCCATTTTGTTGGGTATATGTAACTGTAGAATTCGGACTGATTCCTAGCGAGAACACACCGGGCTCGTTGGAGTTAACGCCGAAAGATACCTGCCACGTTTGATTCGTCTCCATTGCTCCGATATTCCAGGTCAAAATCGTATTACCATCATTAGTAGAAACAGAAGGATCTATGGTAATAGATCTTGGCACAATCTGCAATTGTGAAGGCATTGCATAGCGTAAAACTACATCTTTAGCGGCAATATTTGATATTGTCCGGCTTATTCCGCTAAAAACAGGCACTAAAGCCGCGCTATTTTGAGCATAATAATAACTTGCACCTGAAGCACTTGATATACATTTCAATGCATTTTGATCGGCTGAACTACCTAGGCCTACGGTATAAATCAGAATATTGGATTTTTTTGCAGTCAGCCCAGCCCCACATGGCGTCTCATTTCTCCCACACTCCTCCCTTCCATCAGACAGAAAGATAATCATCTTCGAAGCATTGCGTGTATCTTGGCTCAAAAGAGCTATTGATGTATTCAATGCTTCGCCCATACAAGTGCCGCCAAAAGGTGTGCTGGCGATAGCAAGCTGATTACCAGTTTTCCCAAAATCGTCCGTCAGTGGCTGGCTTAAAACGATAGTATCATTCCAGACAACGACACCGATCTTATCGATTGCAGGATTCATCATATTTACTAATTTCTTGGCTGCATCAACACGTATGTTCTCGTGATCACTTTGGTTCATGCTGCCCGAACTATCCAGTGCCAAAATAACATCAATAGGAACTCTTGGCTGACTCGATTCCAAGGCAGCCACTTTAACTGTAACCGTACTGCTATTTGGTTGCTGCCCAGATTTCAACGTAAAGATTTCGGGTGAAGATAACGTATGGTCTACAAGCAGCTCAGATGCATCGGACACCACACAGAACGCTGGAACGATTAAAAAACTTATTAATATGGCTAGAAAAATTACTTTATTCAAGAGTTCAACACAGCGTATCTCTCCAAAACAAGAAAGTTGTCTTTTTTTTATTTTGCATAAATCATGTTTTGTATTTGTTTTTGGTTTAACTGAACCACTTGTTCTCATTATCTTCCCTCCCATCTGTATCAGACAACACCAAATTAATGCCGCCTCTTCCGTCCTCGCGGCAGTAATAAACGCAAGTAATCGCCAGATTTTGATTGATCTACAACTTGCGTCTTTTCATGCTAACAAGGATCGATACATAGATGTTATATAAAAAATGTATCTCTCAGAATTGAGTTGACTATACCAGAAGGAAAGCTTTAAAACACCAGCAGTTATTTGGAGCTAATACTTGGATGTAACGATTCGCGATTAATATTTGGGGTTAAAATGTTATTTATATATAAATTATGGGATTGATATGACATCGATAATCAGATCAGCCGGGCTTATATTTATTTTTTCTATTGTATTGAGTCTTATCATGCCATGTCTGGCAAGTAATAATATTAATATTGATGGGACCGTCACCCCCACTTCGGGAAAGGAAGATGCAAAATTCACATATTCGGCCATAATAAAGTTTCCCGGTGGCAGCATAGAAAACCCAGATATTAATGGAGCGTTGAATATCAAACTTATAATCTCAGATAGTAGTGTGAGCAGGAACTTTTCTGAATCTGGAAAATTCCAAGGCAACGGTCTTTCTCCCGAGGAGCTGATCAAAGGGCAGAGCAACCCGTACACTTTTGGCCCTTACAACCTGGTCCAGCAGGGACTCAAGAACATTGGTGAGCTCTCCTATGAGTTCGTGCTGACCTCGAGTTCGGGAAAAGAACTGGCCAGGAACAAGTATCCTGGGCCGGAGATTGTAATTCCGCCAGAATTTCAATCGCCCCCCCAGTACAACAAAGTCCCAAGATACTATTTCCAGGATTTTCCAATCACACTCACCTTCAACGATAAGCCCAGTGTGATTCCATCGCTCAAGCTCTCCTTCCAAGGACCTCTTAACAGCTCGGAGGAGATGTCGTGGACGGAAGATCTGTCTGCGAAGGAAGCCGCAGGTACTACTTTCATCTTTTCCAAGTCCATTGACCTCACTCAATTCCGTAAGGGCGGGAACTTCAGCTTTAATTTCACCTACGATGATTCCCGGGCGAGCGAAGGATACGAGCCAATAACCAGAGGTCCCTACTATTTCACCATACTGCCTTATTCGCCCAAGATTGTGGAGCCGATAGGCTTGGCAAAGCAGATCGAATACAACAATTTCAGCCTTAGAGTCTTAGTCGAGGATGAAGGGGAGGTTCTGAGGGGAGACCCCGTGGGTAGCAGCGCGTCTCTTATCATCAATCATCCGACTAAAGGCGAAATGATTTTTAATAATTCAGTGCCTACGCTACAAGGCAAATACCTTGTATTTGAATGGGATAAAAACTCGGTCCTCTTTGAAAAGAGCGATGTGCTGCAAAGCAAGAAAAAACCATTCCAAGCCCATCTGACGTACTGGAACGATAATAGGAACTATGGTAATAACAGCTCCAACTACAGCTTCGTCCTGGTGAACGTAACCCCCTTGCTGACGGAGACCCACGATCCCGTACTCTACATGACTGGCAGCAAAACCGAGCATGAGTTGATCAGGGCTTATGTCACTTATGCCAAGGGCATGGGTAATCTTAAGATTGTCGCCACGGGTCTGGGAAGAAAATACGAGAATATTTTAAAAGGAAGCCCTGCAGGCGTGAATAAGTACGAATACGACTGTAGTCTGCCCTTTAACAAAAGTCAGGCGGGCAACTATACCTTATCCTTCACTTACATCCATGACTCCTTAGAGGGCGGGTCCTATGAGTTTGATCAGAAACCCGATTACTCATTCCAGGTTGTTCCCATCTTCATCGAATTCAAAAATGGAAACGTAAGCCAGTCTAGCGGTAGGTGGAACAGTTCTTACTCCTATACTGTTGAGGTCAACTCCAGCGTTGAAGCCGACGCGATACTGCAGATCTTCAATCCCTGCAGCAGCGAATGGGCGGATGCCGGAGATTCTCAGAAGATCAAGCCCGGGACATTCAATCACACCTGGCCAATCCAGCCCTTTGCCTACGATTGTGATGAGCTCAATTCCGGTAAGTACAGGTTCAGGGCTAATTTCCAGGGAAAGGATTTCCCTTCAACCATAGCCTATGAGGGTCCGAAGATAATCAATAATGAGGTGCAGCTCTTAAGCCTGGAATTCAACTCAACGGTGTACGTTCCGAGCGGCTCGCAATACGAGCAGCCCATCAGGGCAACAGTCAGCTCTTCGCTAGAGTCAGGCCAGCTCCGGCTGGCTCTTTCAGGACCTGAGATGAACTTCAGTGAGACCCGTCCGGGGATGGCTCTGGGAGATGATCGATATCAGTACGAATGGATGATTCCCTTTAACGATAGCCATGCAAATCATAACTATACCCTATCCCTTGCCTATCTGCATCCCGACCTTCCTGCAGAGTATCCCTTGGGAGATCGGACGGTACAGGTCAAGCCATTATGGATCTCTTTTGGAGGAGCGGAGGTCAACCCGGGTGTAGGCAGATGGAACGATACGTATGCATTTTTGGTATATGTAAACGCTAGCGTCGATATGGGTGTCAAATTGGAGATCTATAACCCATGTAGTCATGAGTGGATACAAAGAGCAACAGGAAAGATTCCTGCTAGGCAGAGCAGGGTCAACCTAACAGCAGAGCCGTTCAAGAATAATTGCGTTGATGCTGAAGGAAAGAGTGCAAGCTACCGATTTGTTGCAAGCTTTGCAGATGAGACCATCGAATCCAATGCTTATTCTGGGCCATTTATCACAGGAGGAAAACCGGAACTTATATCGTTGGACTATTCTCCTATATTGCATGTAACAAAGGATTCAACCTCCTATCAAGTGATCAAAGCAATTGTGGAGAGTCCTCTGGGACCGGCTGCAGTAAATCTGAGCATCAATGGCCCGAATAAGAGCTTTGAGAAGGAAAATGGTGGAGCCTTCCTAGGAGGACTGCGGTATATGTACACCTGGTCGGTGCCCTTCAGCGCAGATAACGCTGGAAACCATACTATATCCCTGACGTATCTGCAATCCAGCTTAAAGAATGGGTCATATGTCTTCCCAGATCAATTCATGGAGGTTATATATGATATGAATGGATCTACAGATGAGCCCAAGCTCATAGGAGACCTCAACTACACACCCGTGTTGTTTGTTAGCTCTGACAAAGGAGCCAATCAGGTATTCAGTGCCAAGGTCTATTCTCCAGGTATTGCAGGAGTTTTGAGATTAAATATTTCTGGCAAGGACAAAAACAAACAGATACAAATGAATGTCAAATATATTGGTGAGAGTATATACGAATACGACGGCATGGAGCCGTTCGACGCCTCAAATGCAAACAGCAGTTACAGGATATCTCTTGATTACCTGTTGGGAAGCCAGAGATATAGCTTTGGAGACCACATAATGCAGGTGGCTTTGGCAGGAACGAATCCAACGCTCATATGGGAACCAGGACTTATTCTCGGATATGATCCAACTGTGTACGTTCCTGCAAAAGGCCAAGCGGATCAGCTTATACGTGCCACAATAATATATTCCACCCGCAGCGGAAAACTCAGGCTTAACCTCTCTGGTCCAAACAAGTCATTCCAGGAAGTATTGAATGGCAGCAGTTTGGGCGGAAATAGAACCTCATATACGGTAGATATTCCTTTTGATGAATCACATGCGAATAACAGTTATAAGATCTCACTAGCATACATTGACTCAGGCCTTGCGGGTGGAGATTATAGGTTCACTGATCACTATATGAGAGTTCTTAGAAACGCTCCCGAAGAGAATCAAAACGGGTCAGTATCACGCAATCAAGGACATCCCAAGCTCATTAGTAGCGACATTATTTTGATAGGCAATGTAACACCCTTAAAAGGAGTTATTCAAGAATGGGATGAAAAAGATTCTCTTTATGAGCTGACGTATTCCCTTCAGCTTAAAAACTGGACTTCACAAGAGATGCCCTGGATAGCGCTAGCGGTAAAACCTTACGGGTTCGGATCATCTTGGACAACTGTAGGTGAAAAGAAGAAGTATGATCCTTCCGTGGGAAATGTCAGTTGGACGATCAAGCCTTTCTGGAATACGCCCTTCCTTGGTAATGCCGAGTATAAGTTCCTAATCGATGATATGGAGAGCCAAACCTTTGAAGGCCCAGAAATTGTAGCAATATATAGAGCCGCGGATAACTGGACCAGTTATACGCATAACTTCCTTGCAACAGTTAACGCATCTACGAATCTAACGGTATGCTTGCAAGGGGGAGACAATAGTCTGCCTGAAAACATCAGGAAGTGGACGCCCATTGGGGATTGCAAGAGATACATAGCCAAAGGTGGAAAACAGAATATAACGTGGAAAGTTCCGGATTCTCGACCATTATACTATGATTTCGATATCCAGATAGCGGATAAAAAGGGATTCTAATGAGCCGAAAAACGAGCTGCGTTCTGGTCCTGTTGGCTCTGCTGCTTTCAGTAGCGGTTGTGGTGGCTCCGGCTCCAATTTCTGGGCCAAGTGGAGGAGGCGGTGGTGGATCTTCCTTAAATCTACAAAGCTTCACCAATAAATTGGTGAGCTGGCAAAAGGAAGATCCAACGAACTATAAGTTCATGGAAAAGCTCTTGGGCAATGGTGGGGACAATAGTAAATCGGCCAAACCACCTTCATTTGTCGATGCCAGTGTGACACCTTACCTCGTCGGCAATTGGTCAGACGAATTTGTCTATATAGCTAGGATAAAGAGCATGAACGATAGCGAAGCTACTCTGGGCTTGAAGGTGTTTATTCCCTCTACCAAGAGCTGGAAACCTCTGGACGATAAGGAGGTTCGCAGCTATATGTATAACGACCATATAGCATCCGTCCGATGGAGATTCCAGGAGTTTACTCCAGATGATGCAGGCAACCCCTCAAAATTCAGGGTTTATTACTACGATCAATTCAACATGGAGGTTCCACTGAGCCCAGAGCTGGTCGGTCCGAAAAACATAACCAAGCAAATCCTGGAGTTACGTTATCATGTGACGCCGGAGAACGGCACCAGTCACAATATGTATAACTACTCGGTCCAGGTTTATAACCCTTCAAGGGGAAGGATGAAGGTGGCACTTGAGGTGCTACTACCCGGTAGTGGTGAATGGTACCCTGTGGGGGAGAAGCTATTGTACCCCTCAAGATATGACCTCAACAATATCGCCAACTTAAGCTGGAACGTCAGACCATTCATCGTGGACGATGTAAATAAAAGTTCATCTTTCAGGATATCCTACGAAGATGATCGGCAGAATAGTGGTACGGTTGTGAAAGAAGGCCCCCAGCTGGAAAATAACCCACCTAAGATCCTGATAACATGGGTAGAACCGCCCAATGGAACCTCTCGACAGAGTTTTACATATCACGCAGTTGTTCGGGACAACGACAGCGATGATTTGCAAGCTAACCTGGTCATCTATGACCCGAACTTGGGAGAGATCCTGACGAAAATAAGTCAAGGGGTCCGGGGCTCAGATGCGTCAAATCAAAACGGTTCTGAGCTGATTTGGCCTTATAAGTTTGCCGAAAGTTACGAGAATAAATCGTTTGAATACAACGTCACCGTTAGCGACGGCGTAGTAGAGACAACCACAGGAAACCTCAGTGGTCCAAATATGCTGGCTCTGCCTACCATCACGGTAGATGTGCTGCCGCCAGAAAGCCAAAACAACAATTGGTGGGACGAATACAATTTCAAGGTACGAGTGGATAACCCCAGCACTCAGAGCGCTAGATTCACGCCTGCCATCTTGACCACCCAAGGATGGAACTATCTGGATTCATGGGAGATCTCTCAGACTGCGGGACCAGAGACACACGAATGGCAGTTCTCGAAATTTACATCCAACGATCGCAATAAGCCGATAAGTTACGAGGTGAAATACACATTACCAGATCAATATGGGAAGTTCAGCTGGACAAGCCAGAATCAGAACGAAAAACAGATATCTGATGTAATGATGGGCAGGCTGCCGATAATAATTAATCTGGTCTGGATAGGGTTGCTGGGAGCCGCTGCATACCTATATGCTGGAAGGCAATCACAGCTATTAAGCAAGATTGGGGGGGAAAAGAGTTGAACTTCAGCATTATTATCTTCCTTCTATATATGACTCTTCTTGGGAGGATGCTTTTTTGGGCAAGAAGAAGCACCGATTTCAAGAGAGCCGTGATCAAAAAAAGCTTTGAATTGGAAGCTCATGAAATTAGAAAAACATATCCATATCCCATCGATCCCAGGATCTGGAAGTTAACATTAACAGGATGGTCTCTTTCCTTTGTGATGGCCGGCGTCTTGCTGGCACCTAATGTCGGATTTGGAGATAATATCTGGGGTCAGTTCCTAGTCATATTGGCAATGGAACTGGGGTTCCTTTTGATGGGATTAGTGGTGATAAGAGAATTCAGGATTGAAAACTGTTATTTAGAGTGCTACATATATGATTTCCAGTTTTACAAAAAAGCATTCGCTTTGATCATAATAGCGATCGTATCTGGCAATGCTGCCCTTATCATACCATCCATTCCATGGGGGGTTGTTGCTCAGGCGTTCGCAGTTGGGATAATGGCTGTTGCACTATATTTCATAGTCTTACCAATACGAGAGGAGGAAAAATACTATACTAGATGTACAGCTTCCAAAAAATAAGCATGTAGTGAAACGGCGGCGGCGCTCCCACGCGCAGCAAGCTGCGGGGCATGAAAAAGCGCCGCCTATACCTTAATCGAAATCCAGCAAATTCATTTGCTTAGATCCTTCTTTCTCTTCCGAAGTTCCCTGCCGTTCAATGTAGTCCCGAATTATCTCAGCAGTTACACCTTCACCAACTGTACCAATATATCCACCATCGCTCCAAAATTCACCGCCCCAGAGTTCTTTCTTAAGGCTCCTCGCTATCTCGTGTGGATGTGACAGGAGTTACAACTCCTCTGGGATGTCAACCCATCCACCTGGACTGAGTAGTTAGTTATCTGCTTGCCGATTTCTGGATCCTTCTCCAAATTCCATTTCATGATAACTCGGGGTTAGCAACATGGAACAGCGAAGAGCCTTTCTTAATTTCTGGAAATGCTTTGAACATCTGTTTAGCTGCGATACTCTTTAGGATTTGCATGACTCTCGACGAGCATATCTAGGCGCGGCTCCTACAAATATATGAACATGGTCGCCGTCAGTGCCAATTGCATCAAATTCGAAACAATACCTTTTCTCAATCTCACAAAAAATTCCCTTTAGCTGAGCAATTCTGCTCGATTTCAATAGCATTTTTCTCCTGTATTTAATGCATAGCACCATATGATATCGAATTTTATAAACACAATACCCCGCAGCTCTGCTGCTGGGATGAACATGAAACCGACTTAAGGTAGATATGTGCAATACGTATTGATGCTAGAATTACGACATGCAAACCATTCGAAATAATAAACCATGGTATCATCCATTAGGCCAGGACCAACCAGAGGCTCTCTCTTATGGTTATCCTCAATTCTCATAGGGCCATTGGTCTTTTTATCTAGGTAATTAACCGCTTTTTCCCAACAACTCGTAAATCTGGTGCTCCAAAGTGCCTTTCAACTCCCTGGCGTCAGAACTTCCTCCGTATGGGGTTGCTTAAAAGGATGAGAATTTCATTGTCACCACCCCCGAGATTGCGCTACGGAGTATAGATCTTGTCCTCAATAAGGTCCTCAGATAAATCAAGTTGATTGGCGATCTCCCGTTTGATATGAAAATGAGCCTCACGCATATCGATGCAACCTCTCAGCTCTGCGATTCATGTCTTTGATAACGCCTTCATGCCATGACCCATTTTCATGCCTCATGGGTGCTTAACCAGGCATGAAGGTTTCAATTTACCTGATTTTTGATGTGCAAAGCTGCTCTCATCAGAATGTATTTAAGTTTAAATCCTATATATGAGTAGAATATGCGGCCACTTATCATTACTTCCGGAGGAGCCCCTTGCAATGTGATTACCCAATACAAAGAAGAAATTAAAAGAATGAGTAACTGCATCCTCCTCGATACTTCTAAGGCTGATGTTGGGGAATTGGGGCCAATACGCGAAAATAATCCTGGTTACCTGATTTTGCATGAGGGCATAAACGATGATCCATATATAAGTGCCACTGGAATAGCTGAAGGGCTTTCGTTCTCGGAAATCCGTGGTGATAAAAATCAGGTGGCGGATATGGGTCGAAAAGGAATGCATCGAAAGAAAGAGAATTTCGTATTGGCCTTTGCTATGGATTCGAAGTTGGGCATGATAGACAGAATATGGAAAACCATCGAAGACCAGAAATTAAACAGAACAATAGACGTCGTGATGTTCATTGCCGGGTTAGGAGGAGGTACAGGTTCAGGCTCGATAAATGGGATTGCTAGCAGGTATTATGAGTCTCAAGATGAGCGTAAAGAACGGACCGGAGCAAAGCATATTGTTGTGGGAATAATCCCTTCTACCAACGAAACGGACACATACAAAGAAAGATTAGGATTCAATACTGTTTGGGCGCTTTATGAGCTGATGAGACCTATCTATAGACCAAATCCATTAATTCTATTGGATAATAATGTTATGGAACCGGGTGAAACAAGGCCAAAAAAACCGGTCATGGAGGTTATTAGCATGCTTTGCGACTGGAGGCCACACTTAGATGCTGGAAATTTTCTTGACAAATATCAGGCATCAAAAATAGGCGGCAAGGTTATGGCTCCATATTATGCAAGCATAAGTAAGCCCCATCTTAGTGATATCAGTCAAGAAGATATAGACAGTTCTTTATTAAATTTTGTTCCTGACGAAAAGATGATCAATTCCTACGAAAACTCCACTGGCAGGTGGTTCATGAGCATAAATAAACGAGATCTTGAATTAGGCAAACAAAAGATTATTGATGGAGATTCTGCAACAGGTGGTATATATATACTTACCAAGGGCATAACAAAGGACCTCAGAAACTACTTAAGAGATGAGATGTGTAAAATTTTAGAAATAAATAAGGAGAGCGATATTGTTTTAGGGGAGCCCCTATTAGGCAAACCGAGAAAAGCTAGCTTTATGATTATGACGATGTTCGATAGTCCTCTTGAACTTAGTCGCATCAAAAACCTTGTATATGACATCGAAAGGCAGCTGAGCGATAAGGAGATGGGACTCAATTTGGATAACGAATTTCGTGATATAAAAGTCTCAAATACCAATAATGTCGTGAAGAATTATGTTAAAGCCATGATCAAAGATTTGACAGAAAATCTTGAGACTCCAGAAAAATTGTTCAAGTATGATATAAATTTTCTGGACAACCAATTTCGCTTAGTGAAATATGAGGAGAAGAAGAATTATATCTCGCAGGCCGCTTAGGTTTCGCAGCAGAGATGCTGGGTATTGAAAATAATAAATCTATCTCATCTTATTTTATTTTGGGAAAGAGGTGACGAGAGGCTGGCGCAGTAGGTATAGATCTTCGAGCCCTTCTTCGTCTGCTTGGCCATCTCCATCTCCACGCAGTTAAGTCCTCGAGTCTAGCCAGAAGCTTAAAGCCTTGGCCTCCGCCAGGTCCGCCTCATACATGAGTTGAGGAGCCCTTACTTTGCTTAAAATAGTACATCTACATCAACCCCCCCGATACCTCATTATAGTGCTGTAGCCACTCTCTCCGGATAATTTGACCGCAACATCAACATCGCCTTTCTTGATAATAGCGTTTCCCTGGAAGATATCTCCATTTTTTGTCAGGTAATACCACCTATCGCCAGAGATCACCGCGACTTCTTTTGCACCTGGAATTTTGATCTTGAAGGTCTGATTATATCCAGCTTTAACATCGCTTGTCAGCGGAGAAAAGAGGTAGACACCCATCTCCTGGAAACCGCCAAACGTCTCAGGAAAGCTCCTGTTGGAGCCGGATAAGGCGGAAACATTGAATTGCATGACTCCGGGGTAACTATTACCGCTATCGTCCTTTCGTTTTGCGAAAACATTTAAGATGTATTCTCCTGCTGTCGGTGGTGACAGAGATATTTCGTATTGATCTCCGATGCGTTGGACAAAAATCGATTTGCTATAATCCTTTGACGAATCCTTTTGACCTAATTTTTCCAGGCTGGCGGTCATCAGGATATTCGTAGGCACATCAAGGGTTAGATTCGCTTCTCCTTTGGCTACAATCCTGCCGTTGGTCTTGTTGTCTAGCTGAAGTCCAAGATTAAAGAATTCATCGAAGACAATAGGGTAGCTCCTATTAGAGCCGAATAAGGCGGATACATTAAATTGCATCACCCGAGGATAACTATTACTGCTATCGTCCTTTCGTTTTGCAAAAATGTTTAAGATGTATTCTCCTGCGGTCGGTGGTGACAGAGATAATTCATATTGATCTCCAGAACGCTGGACAAAAATCGATTTGCTATAATCCTTTGACGAATCCTTTTGACCTAATTTTTCCAGGCTGGCAATCATCAAGACATTCGTAGGCACATCAAGGGTTAGATTCGCTTCTCCTTTGGCTACAATCCTGCCGTTGGTCTTGTTGTCTAGCTGAAGTCCAAGATTAAAGAATTCATCGGAGACAATTGGAAAGCTCCTATTGGAACCCGATTTCTCCATCACTTTGTATTCCATGACCTGTTTGAATACGTTTTTACCATCATCTTCACGTTTTCCAGAGATACTAAGTATGTATTCGCCTGGAAATGGAGGAAGCAATTCAATGATGTATTGCTCTCCAGATCTTTCAACAAGAGTAGGACTGCCGTAGACTCTTCGAGAGGACGTGTCTCTAGGGAACTTCTCGAGTTCAGCAATAAGAGATACATCCTTTGGAGTATAAAGGGTGGCATTCACGTGACCATTAGAGATTAGGGTGATATTTTTCTGATTTCCAATTCTCATTCCTAAATCAAAGAAAGTTGGTTCAAGGAAAACGAGATCTTCAAAATCCTTTTTGGAAATTGGTTTATCCAATAACTGCCAATTCGGGTTTTCAGGAAAGTGACGATAGATAAATTCACCAGGTGGAGACAAGAAATAATCGTCATCAAATTCTCGATTGTACTTCCCATCATTATCCACACTTCCGGCACCCCACGTGCTGTCGATCAGATACCATTTCTCCTCTATCTTCACGGCATTCCAGGCGTGATCAGTTGGACCTGAAAAGCGCATTCCCGGGGTATAACCATAACCTTTCGCATAGCCGCTGATTGTCACCGCATCCAGACCGGAAGCATTGGCGAGTTTTTCAAAGATATTGGAATAGCCACCACAGACAGATCTCCCGCTTTTCAACACACCTTCTGCGCTTGTATCCCCGTAGCTGCCACTAGAGAAACCTTGTACATCGTAATCGATATTCTCGGCAATCCATCGATAGATTGCCCGCACCTTTTCTGTGTCGTTCTTTGCGGGCTTGGTGAGGTACGCCGCAAGTGACTCGATAGAATTCTCCGCGCTTTCGGGAGCATTCAAGGCATGCATATCTATTTCCCTAAAGTTCTCAAGTGATTTTGAATTGATATCCGATTTTGTGGCGAGAGGGTTGTCTGAAGAAAATGAGCTCTCCTGGCCGCAAGTCAAGGATTCAAAAAACAATAAAATTATAATAAAAATAATCAATAATGGTGCAACCTTGAATTTAATCGACATATCCATACTACACTCCAATCTAATCTGTCATTGGTTTGATGGAACTATTATAGCTTTGGCCAGCTGCACCATCTCTTTTCACATAAGTCTCTCCCCATCTGTACTCCTGCGCCAGATCAACCCCGATATCCATCCCGACTCGATCTTCTCGAAGCCGACGTACATGATGCCGACCAGACTACCTGGTCTACAAGCGTTACGGGCTGACTGAAGAGGAGATCAGAATTGTGAACGGAGTGTAACCGACGCATTTTACTTTTCCAGGAGGCGGTAATTAGTTCTATCACATTATTTTAAGAATATTTCAAAATGTAATAGAACTAACTGAGGGGGGGTAGGGTTATAATCGATATGTATGGACCTATAGCGTTGCACTAAGAAGGCCTCTAAAGCCTGTAAAATGCATCAATGCAACGCAAAAAATGCAACGTTGTATAGCAAAAAAGAAGCATACAAAGGCCGAGGAGCTGGGGAGCCTGGCCAGCTCAGGCCTCCTGCTTCAGAGAAGGGAATCAAAGAAGGAAACCTAAATCCTAAAGGTTATAGGCTTTAGACCTAAAGGTATTAGCCTTTAGGTTTAAGGATTATGCAAAAAGGTTAAAGCCTTTAACCTTAATCCTTAGGGGTATGCAGATAATAGCAGTTGCCAACCAAAAGGGAGGCTGTGGCAAAACTACCACTACAGTTAATCTGGCTGCTTATTTGGCCCTCAAGGGGAAAAAGACTCTTTTAGTAGATCTAGACCCTCAAGGCTCTTCTACTAGACACCTAGGCCTTAACGAGCTAGACAAAACCATGTATGATGTACTGATGAAGGGCTTGGACATTAGAGCCCTAATCACGAATACTATGGTCCCAGGCCTGGATATAGCTCCCACTAATAACTTTTTAGGCAAAGCAGAGCTGGAGCTGGCCTCAAAGCTCACAGCCAGAGAATCAGTACTTAGGCCGAAGCTGAGAGCCCTAGATGGCTATGATTATGTGATTATAGATACTCCTCCCACACTGGGATTCTTAACTCTCAATGCTCTGGTAGCTTCTGATATGGTGCTGATCCCTATTCAAACTCAATTCTTTGCTCTTATGGGGCTCTCAATGATCCTGGATTTACTGGAGCTAATAAGAAATGATCTAGGTTATGATATCCAAAAAAAATATCTTCTCACCATATTCGACCCTAGGACAAAGATGGCTAAAGAGGTAGTAACTCAGGTTAGGGAGAGCCTGGGAGAGGATGTTTTCAAGACAGTAATTCCAAACAATATCCGACTGGCCGAAGCTCCCAGTTATGGACTCCCTGTCTCATTACATGCTCCTGATTCTCCAGGGGCTTTAGCTTATTCAAACCTAGCAAACGAGGTGATAGCATTATGACTGGTGCCGGTGCTGAGTTGAAACATTTAATGGATGGAGTAAAATCCAAAGCATTAAAGCCTGAAGGCTTAGAGCTAAAGGATAAAGGTGATGAGGATAAAGCCTTAGACCTAATGGATAAAGGCTTAGAGCTAAAGGCTGAAACCTTAAACCTAAAGGCTTTAGGCGATGCTTTGAAAGGAGCAAACAGCAACCGGCAGTCTATAGCGGTATGGAGCCCTAAGATCTCTGCTATAATGTGGTATCTAAAGAAAACCACCCCAGAGTTTTCTATCTCGGATGAGGCCAGAATTATCCTTGAGGAAGGCCTGGAGAAAAAGTACCCTGAGCTTTTCCAAAGAGTAAGGGAAGAGATAGATAAATAGCAGCCAATCGTTTTCACATGAAACGTGAAATCTTAAATCTCCAAGAGAAAGAAGATGGAAGAGGCTATATTTTGAAAGCTTTTGAAAGCTTTTGGAAAGATACTTTAATCTAAGGCAATATGAAATCTAAGTCAAATCAGGCTTAGATTTAGGCTCTAATTACCAGATCAAGCTCTATTAGCTTCTCTCCTCCAGGCAGTTTTCACATTTCATGTGAAAACGACAGGCTCTCTAATCCTTACCCTGAGGCTCAAAACCTTCTCTCCTCTCTTTGTCCCAGGGCGGCGGCTAATTTCAAAGACCCTTTTATCAAGATGAGAAACAAGATAAGTAAACTGTTGAGAGCTTAGGCCTAGACTCCTTTCCAGCTCCTGGAAGGTTCGCGATCCTCCTGAGGCTTTTAGAATCGCTTTCATTTCCTTTATCCTGGCTTCTGTCTTTCTCCCTCCTTGGGCTGGGGACTTCTCTCTCTCTTTCCCTCTGAGGGATTGAACCTCCTGCTCCAGGCTCTGGAGATCTTCCTCCATACTCCAGACTCTGGTGGGGAGATCTTCCTGGACTTTTTTCCTTCTCTGGTAAACTTCGCGAAGGATAGGCCTCTCCTCTGGGGCTGGGGGCTTTCCATGATAGAGCTCCTCTAGCCTTTCCAGAATTTCTAGCCTTTCGGTCTGAGCCTCTAATTTGCGATTTAATGTCTGTATTTCCAGGGTCTGGGCCTCTATTACCTTGAGAAACTTTTCCTGGCCTATTTGGGCCTCTGGTAAAGTCTCCTGTCTCTCCTCCAGGGCCTGGGCTACAGTCTGGGAGATAAGCTCCTGAAGCTGGCCATAAGAAAGAGTAAGTTGGTCTAAGGGCGATACTGGAAAACCTGATATAGCTCTAGCTACTTCTATCATGTACTTCTATCTCCTGTATTGGAGTTTTCTCCTGGTAGGTTGTGGCGACCTGCCAGAAGTCCCTTTTTTACTTGTGGTAACTATCTAATTTGACTTATATGTTATGATTGAAAGGATGGTACTCTAATTTTGCATGGGTATATATGCATTTTATTCGTTCAAAACATCTTTGATGAGTTTATCTATATCGGTTTTCTTTTGCGGGTTTAGAGACACATGGAGCCCGTAACTGGTTTGCTTAGGAATCAGCAAACCTTCTGAGATAAGCTCTTTCGCCGCGTCTTTTGCTTCGCCACGAAGATGTTTTGGAATGCTCTTCGGGAGGTCGTCGAAAGCGGTATGGCTTCCACCCCAATTATCACGTCTGCGCAGCTTCTTTAATATTTGCGCCTTTAGGATTAACGTATTCGTAGTCAGCCAATCACCTTTATAATTCAAATTATATTAATTATATTCAAGTATGTTTTTTAAAACTATAATGGTAAAGTATTTAAACATTGCGTCATCGATGTTAACTGTGATGATAATGATCATCATGATTGTGACATACAGTATCATTGATACCATGGCATAGATTCTCGCTCAAAGTAGCTTTAGAATCTTAGTTACAGCAATAGCTAAAAATATAAAGGAGGATAAATTAAATGGAAGAGTCCTTGTTCATAAGGGAGCTCGGTATAAAGAGCCCAATGCTGAAGGTACTGGATTTCCTGATGGACAACGAGTCCTTTGACTACTCAAAAACCGACATAGCAGAGGGCGCAGAATTGAGCAGAGCCACTTTATTTAAAGCATGGCCTAAATTGGAGGCATTGAATCTCATTACTGCCACTAGGACGGTAGGCCAGGCCAAGATGTATAAATTGAATAAGCAGAACCCTATCATAAAAAAGCTCATGGAACTGGATAACGAGATATCTGAGTATTTCGCTCTGAAGCACTGCAACCCAACTTGTTCCTCTGAGGATATTTCAAAGGTTGTAGATACAGGTAACGATGTGGTAAATGCCATAGTCGAGTACGAGAAAGATTCACACGGCGATAAGAGGGACAGACACGAAGAACTGCTATTGGCCTAATAAAGAATAGATCGAGCTTTATTTCAAATTTACAGTTCGATCACTGACACCGGGCTTCAATTCCCTGGTCCTCTGAGGGGCAGTCTCAGCATATATCTTACTGAAGCTTCCGATGTGGACATTTTACGTTTTTCTGGTTTCTCGCTAATGGAGAGGAGCCTCTCCTTCAAAGAGGTGGCTTAAGCTCTTCTTGGAGGCCTAGAGCCTCTCTCCTTACCTTCAATCGCGGAATAACGCGGAAATTTGCGATGTGATAGGCCTGAGTTCAAAGCTACTCTTCCTTCTCTTTGTGAGAGCTTCCTTTTCCTTCATAAGATTACTTTCGGGTTGCAGCAAAGCTTTATGAAAAAGTAAAGAATATTATCATAATACAATGAAAATAGAAACCTGTAAACGTTGCGGTTATAAATGGCAACCTAGGGTAATGAAGCCTAAACATTGTTCAAAATGTAAGTCTCCTTACTGGATGAAAGAACGAACCAGGATCAAAAGAGCGGAAATAGAGGAATAATGCAAGGTACTTATGATAGAACGTATTCCCAAATGCATAGTAGCAGCAACGCGTTTTTAAGAGCCCAACAGCGAATTATCCAGTTACTTAGATACAAAACAAAAGTAACTAAACTTAATAGCATATATTTATACAAAACAAATGATTTTAAAAAACAGGTAAGCATCGCAGTGAGAAAAACGCTTTGCCCAAAATGCCCAGAAGATCAGGAGAGATGTGAGAGGGACAGGGACGGTAAAAGGCGTTATTATTGTAAGGCCCTTTCCAAGGCAATGGGGGAGCATGTTCGTTTATACCTTCCCTCCGAGAACGACATTGATACTAGAAAGGAGCGGCTAAAAAAAAGGATTACTCAGGCAGTAGCCAGGAACCCCGGGGCCTCCCAAACTATGATTCTCTCCATAGTGCGCGGGGACTTTAAACTTACACGCGATTGCCTAAAAGAGCTTAATGCTCGCGGTTTACTCCGATGCTCAGAGGTAATGGAGAGGAATAAGCGGGTTAAGAGGTACTACATTGTGTTTGATTAAACCCATACAGAGCCTACGCACAACGATATTATTTTCCCCTATAGTACTTATGAGAGACAATTTCTCTCTTCTAAACAACGCAGTTGGAGCGGGTAATCCAGCTTCAAATGTTTATAGTACTTATCGATCTTTTCAAGGTGATTTTCTTTGAGCAGATTTGTAGATTTACTTAAGCAGATACCTCAAGGTAACGAGGAAATCTCAGACGATTTATTAAAAAAACTAGATATTGCTGCCTGTAATTTGGTAAACAGTCAGGCTGGGCAATATGATCTTACAGAGGAGGAAAGACGCGAATATGATGAGTATGAGCCTCCAGAAGTAAACGACAGAAAACAGAAATGGGGTTTACTGGATAAGTGGCCTCTTCAGTTAGGAGGTTTAGCAGTTTTTAAAGAGGAAACACCAAACCTTTGGTATCTAGGGATATGTTTTGGATCTAACCCTTATGTAGTGTTAGAAGGTGGTTCTAAAGAGGAGATTTTTGAAAAGAAGAAGCAATTAAATGAGTATCGAGAAACGGAAGGAGAAGAGGCCTTTGAAGAGGAAATTATGAGGTTAAGAAACCTTAACTTTAAGATACTAGACCACTATGAAAGGGGGGACTAAATGAATAAATCAATTACAGAAGCTTATCCTGAGGAGATCGCTACAGAACTTATACATATCGGCTCTAGGCTCCGTATTCTTTCAGAGTTATCACGCAGTCAGGCCCTAAAGCAAAAAGCCCACGATAAACGAGAGGAGTTTTTCAATGGTTACAGTCTCCTCCAAGAAGCCTCTAAGATCTGTGAGGACCTGGGCCAGGGCTTCTTAGATATATCAACCTAATTTAAATTTATTTCTTTATAGTATGGCTTAGATTTTAAAACGACTAACTCCATAGTGGAACTCATCGAAAAAAGGTTTTTCCCATGTCTCCATTTACTCTAAACGATAAAAACGTGTTGCTTCGGGCTGAAATTGCCAGGCTTAAGAGGCAACTTGGTAAAGCTCACGAATGTGTATTTTATTGGAAGGAGAAAGCTCTTTACTTTCAGGCCGAACGCGACCATTACAGGGAGCAGGCTCGTAAAGAAGAGGAGCCAGACTATGAATAAATGCCCTCTTTGTGCTGGCTGCTCCTGCTCTGAGTCTCCTGAAGAAGAGATAAGACTGGCTCTATTTGAGTCCCAGGCTCTGGAGGCCTGTAGCCAGTGCGGTTATTCTGGCCTTTGTGGGAGGGAAACATGATCTCCCAGGCCCATAGTCAACGGCTTCAGATCAAATACGGGCTCTCAGAATCTCTAGTCCTCTCTCTGGAGGAACGGGAAGAGGTATCCTCCCTCTCTCCCTCTGAGGTACGCGACCATTTAGGGAGGGCAGATATAGATAGCTCAGGCTTCCGGATTAAATATCCAGGAAACGGGGCAACTACAATCAGGTTGGATACTCCCCATACTAATGGAGACGGCAAACCCCAGAAGTACCTCCATCGAAAAGGGGAGCCTAATTATCTTTACAACCCTGGGGTAGATCTCACCCAGGCAGTGGAGCTTTGGATAGTGGAAGGGGAGCTTAAAGCCCTCTGTGGCCATGCCCAGGGCCTTCCCATAGTTGGCCTTTCTGGGATTTGGAACTGGAGGACCTTAAGCCCAGAGGCTGAATTATTGGCCGATGGGGAGAAGCTGAAGGATGAGGAAGCTCTCCTTTCAGAGCTGGCCCAGGTGAACTGGAACGGGAAGAAGATCAATCTCCTTTATGACTCTGACATAATCCCTGGCCATAAGTCCTATGATGCTTTCCCCAGGCTTGCAGAACAGCTTTACAGGCTGGGAGCAGGAGAGATACGGATTCATTCCCTTCCCTCTGTAGCCCAGGGCCAGAAGACGGGCTTAGATGAGTTTATCCTGGCCAAAGGCCCAGAGCAGGCTCTCCAGGATCTCCAGAAGATCAGAGACAGAGCAGAGCCTTACTTACCCATACGGGCCGGGGCTCTAACTTATGCAGAGAAGCTTATCAAATCTGAGGACTTGGAAGATAAGCTAAAGGCTACTGTAGCTTATTTAGGAGCTAAAAAGAAAGTCCTTGCTCTGGATTGGCTGAAGAAGAAGGGACTCAAAGGAGAAACTAGAACTGCTCTCCTCCAGGAAGCAAAGGAAAAACTAGCCCAGCTCCAAGCAAAGCCCAGGGCCTCCTCCAGCTCCCAGGCCGGGGAAGATCTCCCAGAGCTAGGACCGGAATACGATACCCCTAAAGCTCTACTGAAAATTACAGGGGAGTATAGTTTAGATGCCCAGGGTAGGCTCTGCAAAGAGGAGAGTAAATTCAACGAAAAAACCGGGGAGCTTAATCTCTTTCAAATTCCTCTTTGTAACTTCGTAGCCTGGCCAATCAGAGACATACTCAAAGATAATGGGCTTACTACAGAGCGGTTTATTGAACTCCAGGGCCTCCTTCAGGGAGGGGCTACCTTCAACCCTGTCAAAGTTTCTGGTAAAAACTTCCTGGAAATGAAATGGCTAATCGAGGCCTGGGGAGTACGGGCTGCTATGCAGCCTAAACTAGAGCAGTATGTAAGACATGCTCTCCAGCTTATGGCCCAGGCCGGTATCCCAGAGAGTACAATTTTTACCCATCTCGGATGGAGGAAAATAGGAGACTCCTGGGCCTTTCTCCATGCTGGGGGAGCTGTAGGCTCTGAGGCTGTGGAAGTAGAGATCTCAGATAGGCTCAGGAAATACTCCCTCCCAGAAGAGACAGGGGATATTAAGAAGGCTCTGGAGGCCTCTCTCTCCCTTTTGGAGCTGGGGCCTAAGGGAATAATATACCCTCTGTATGCTCTGGTATGGCTAACACCTCTCTGCGAACCTCTAAGACAGGCCGGAATAGAGCCCAGCCATGTAACCTATCTCTGGGGTACTACAGGCTCTTTCAAGTCAACCATAATAGCCCTCTTACTCTCCCATTATGGCAACTTTGAGCCTAAAGGCCTTCCTGCGAACTTCAGAGACTCTGCTAAGTCTATTGAAGAGATGGCTTTCCAGGCTAAAGATACCCTTCTGGTAGTTGATGATCTCTACCCAGCCAAAGACCCTAGAGAGCGGGCAAAGCTGGAGGGAGTACTGGAATATCTTACCAGAAATCAGGGTGATAGACAGGGGAGAGGCCGATTAAAATCGACCATTGACCTTATGTCAGGACATCCACCAAGGGGCCTGGCTCTCTGCTCAGGGGAGAGTATGTCCTTATCGGGCTCTTCCCTAGCCAGGAACTTTGTACTCCATCTTTTGAAGGAGGACATAAAGGAGGAGAAGCTTACCCAGGCTCAGGCCCAGAAGGATCTTCTTTCCCATGCCATGAGGGGATATCTGGAGTATTTAGCTCCCCAGCTTGATACTCTCATTCCCCAGCTCCCAGGTGATTTTGAGCAGTTAAGGGAACAGGCAAAGAAAGACTCCAAGACAAGAACCCGACATAGGAGACTTGATGAAACTGTAGCCTTCCTCTTTCTGGGGCTCAATATCTTCATCGATTACGCTGTAGCCCAGGAAGCTCTTACCAAGGAGAAGGCGGTTAAACTTCTCCAAGAGGCCTGGGAAACCTTCAATCAAGTAGCTGATGAGCTGGCCCAGGTAGCAGAGAGAGAGGAGCCTACCAAACGCTTCTTTGAGGCTCTCCTGGAGCTGCAAACTTTAGGGAGGATCTATTTTGCTACAATGCTGGATGCAAAGCCAGAGCTTGCAGAGAGTACCTTAGGGGCTCAAAAGATAGGCTGGGGGCCAGATGATAAGGGAGTCTATTACCTCCTTTATGGCCCAGCCTGGGAGCAGGTGGTAAAGTATCTGAGAACCCAGGAAGAGGGGCTCTCCCTCTCCAAGAACTCCCTTCTGGATTCAATGGAGCAGAAGGGCCTCCTTGATAGGAGCCAAGGAGACAGGCGGGTTATCCAGAAAAAGATAGCAGGGAATAAGGTTAGGGTACTCCCTATTTTGGAGAAGGCCTTTACCTTAGAGGAGGGGGAAAATGAAGCTTAGACTTTTAAGGGGGGAGCAGAGGGTACCGAGGGTACCTTTAAGGGTAGAGGGTACCTCTAAAATCAATATCAATAAATCAATAGTACCCTTAGTACCCTCAGTACCCTCTATTATCTCGCGCGCATGTGAGGGAAGAAAAAACATTGGTATATATGAAATATTTCTCTCAGGATTACCTCCCTTATGTAAAAATGAGGGTACCGAGGGTACCAAGGGTACCGGGGCCTTACAGATAGCGGTTTTCCGGTACCCTCTACCTGGCAAAGGTACCCTTAGGTACCCTTTACCCTCAAACTGGAGGCCTCTTTATGAGTGAGGGCTTCTCTCCAGAGCTGGGCCTTACCCAGGAGGAGCTTTTGGAGGCTCTCCTCTCCCAGGGCCTGGCCAGGAAGGTAAAGAAGAAAATAGGCGGCCAGGTTTACGAAGTGCTGGCCATAGACGGGAAGGTTTTGGAGGGGCTCAGGAAATGACTACCTTAACCCTCTGGGCTCCAGGGAGATCTTCCCCAGCTCCCTTGGTCGATCAATCGATACCAAAAAAAGAGGCTGATCGATTGGCTCCCAAAAATGGATCCTCTGAAATTGAACGTTCAACCCCAAAAAAGAAGTCTTCCCAGGCTACCCTCTCTCAGGGTACGGGGGTTTGTCAATCCTTGTCAATTTCTGACAATCTGTCAACCCTGGATTATATCGAGGCTGACACTCCCCAGGCCTGGGCTCAGGCTCTCCAGGAAATAGAGGCGGCGGGGATCTGTGGCCTAGACCTGGAGACAACGGGCCTAGACCCTCTCTCCTCCAGGGCCAGGTTAGCCCAGCTCTCTCTCCCTTCTGGGCGGGTTTATGTGGCTGACCTTTGGGAACTGGGCCGGGAAGGAGTTTCTCCCCTCCAGGACCTAGCCAACCTTACAGAGGATCCCAACGTAAAGGTAGTAGGCCATAACCTGAAGTTCGACCTTTCCTTTATCCAGGCCTCCCAGGGCCGAAGGCTGAAGATGTCAAACCTCTTTGATACTATGCTGGCCTCTCAGGTTTGCTGGGCTGGCCTGTATAAGCTGGAGGCGGCCCCTAAATCTACAAAATACCCTTGGAAGAAAGTACTCCCAGAGCAGACTCTCAAAGCCCTAGCAGAGAGACACTTAGGAGTACTCCTCTCCAAAGAACTCCAGGTTTCAAACTGGGGAGCAGACAACCTGAGCCCAGAGCAGAAAGCTTACGCGGCTAAAGATGTTAAGGTTCTTCTCCCTCTCCATGACATCCTCCAGGAGCTTCTCCGAAAGAATGAGCTGGAGCAGATAGCAGAGCTAGAGTTTAGGGCTCTTCCCTCTGTTATCGAGCTGGAGCTTACAGGCCTCCCTCTGGATACCCAGGCCTGTAGATCTATGATGGAGCAGAAGAAAGGTCAGGCCCAGGAGCTTCTCCAGAGCCTCCAGGCCGAAGCTCAGAAGGCAGGATTTGAGCCCAGGAGGAAGAAGGGAAAGAAGTACTCCCCTCTCCTAAACCCAGCCAGCTCTCAGGATGTCTTAGCTTTTCTCCAGGCCCAGGGCCATAAGATCAGCTCTACTAAAGAGGAAGATCTCAAAGCCCTCTCTCAGGCTGGCTGCTCCTGGGCTGGGGATCTCCTCCAGTATCGTAGGCTGGCCAGGCAGGAGAAGTTTATGGAGGACTGGCTGCTAAAGCTCTCTCCCATTGATGGGAGGCTCCATCCTGGATACTTCCAGTTAGCAACCAGAGCAGGGAGATTTAGCTCCAGGGAGCCTAATGCTCAGCAAATACCAAAGCGGGGAGAGGATGCTCTGGCTATGAGGAGACTCTTCAAAGCTCCTCCAGGTAAGAAACTGGTTAAGGCTGACTTCTCAGGTATCGAGCTTAGAATAATGGCCTGTCTCTCCCAGGATAAGACCATGATAGAGGCTTTCCAGAGCGGCCAGGATCTCCATAAACTGACAGCTTCCAAGCTGGCCGGGGTCCCATTAGATCAAGTCACTAAAGCCCAGAGACAGAGCGCAAAGAGCGCAAACTTTGGCCTAATCTATGGAGTTTCTGCTCCCCGGTTTAGAGAGAACGCAAAGAACGAATACGGCATAGAGATGAGCCTGGAGGAGGCCGAAAAGATAAGAAACACCTTCTTTGCTACTTACCCAGGAGTAGCGGCTTTCCATCAACTACAGAAGAATTCAAAGAACCTTCCTAAAACTCATTTCCTCCATTTGAAGGAGACAGGATTTAAGGCCCTTTCTCTGGTTTGTACTCGGACTATAACAGGCAGAAGAAGGGCTTGGTTTTGGAAAGCTGGCCGAAGCCTGGCCAGGGATACGGAGCTGTTTAATTCTCCTTCTCAGGGAACAGGGGCCGATCTCCTAAAAGCGGTTATGGCTGAAGTCTATTCTTCCCTCCCTAAGGAGGTTAGAATGATCGGCTCCATCCATGATGAGCTTATCTTGGAGGTTCCAGAGGCTCTGGCCCAGGATATGGCCTCTCTCCTCCTGGGGATAATGAGGCGGGTAGGCTCTGAGCTTTTGGATCCAGTCCCTGTAGATGCTGAGGTAGAGATACTACAGAGCTGGGGAGGTGATTAAATGGCCTTTAACCTGACAAATCCGACACATAAAAAAGGGAAAGTCACAAAAAGAAAGTCACAATCTAAAACCGATACCAAGGAACCTAATACTTTTGTGACCTTAGACCCAGGGTTTACAAACTTTACACCTATAAAAAAGAAATCTTCCAGAGGAAACCCTTCCAGCAAAACCATTATCCAGGAGCTTGAAGCTCTGGAAGAATTAAGCGTGGAGGAGCTGCTCCGAAGTGTCCAAACCCTGGAAGAGTCTCTCCAGGATCTCCCCTCTATCGAGGATTACCTAGCCGAAGTAGAGCGATTAACTGAGCAGATGGAGAGGGAGCTGGAGGAGTACCTCAATGAGCCTTAACCTAAACTTTGCATCAATTTGCATCATTGCATCAGGGAGGTATCTCAATAGGTAAACGCGGGCCTCAGAGCCGGGTTATGATCCATCCCAAAAGAAGAGAGATAGTCTCACGTATGATTTATGGGGAGAAACTAGCGGAATTAGCGCGGGATTTCGCAGTTAGTGAAGATTCTCTTTGGCGGTTTAAGAAAACGGGCTTAGTGAATCTGATAGCCCAGGAGAAGCTCCGATTAATGGCTAACGATCTCTGTAAGGCTCTTCTCTCCAGCGAAGTAGAATCAGAGAGGATAAAAAGGGTACTACATGGCCAGAAGGAATAGCTCTCCTCCCATTCCCAGGATAGAGAAACCTCCTCCTCTTCCCTCCATAGATGAGCTGATAGCAGAGGCCAGAGCCTTAGGAGAGAATGATATGGCTGATTCTTTTGAAAAGATCAGGTACCTAGAATCTCCTAAAGGCCAGAGAGCCCTAGAACGTAGAGAAAGGAGGATCTCCAAGCTTTGATTATCTTTTCCTCCCAGTATATTAAAGATTTAGAGAAATGGGCCAACCAATTAAGTAGAATGGGCTTCTTAGACCCTCTACTGATTAAATCGGCCCAGAACTTAGTTAGACGGCTTAAAGAAGGTGATGTAATGGTTGATGATGCAACAGAGAAAGAACTGGGTAATATGCAGAAAAGGCTCTGGGATAGATCTTCAGCTCCCCAACTTACCCCAGAGCAACTTAATGCAATAGACCTATTAATTTTAGGGAAAACCGACAAAGAAGTAGCTGAGTTAGTAGGTGTAAGGCGTGAAACGGTCACCAAATGGCACAAAAACCCGTTTTTTATCGCAGAATTAAACACCAGAAGAGAAGCTTTATGGAAAGATTCAAAGTTAAGGCTCAGGGCCTTAGCCTCCGAAGCGGTAAACGTTCTTACTAATGGCCTCCATAGTGAGGATGAAAAGATAGCAATATCAGCGGCGGTTCATATCCTAAAGACTGTAGGCCTGTATGATGTTGAAGGAAAAGCTTCCATTACCCTTCCAAAGACTCCAGAAGAAGCGGTTTGGGCTCAGGCATTGGAGGATAACACCAACTCCATTAAAGGCTCCAGGCCTGATTCTCTAACAGAGTTTAGTACTAGGAACTGGGCTGAAAAGGTAGGGGTAAAGATCTCTGCTCAGGTGCTGGCTATGGAATATGAGAAGGCCGTGAAGGAGCAGAAGAAGGAGTTAAAAGAGTCTAAGAACAGAGCCAAACCCCAGGAGGATCTCTCCCAGCATATTACCATTGAGGAGATAGAGTTAGAGGAAGATCTTCCCCAGGGCCAGGGAGACAGGCCAGAGCCGATTAAAGCTTAGGGGAGTCCTACCTCCCCTTCTAACCTCCGGATCCTCCGAATCCACCCGGTAAACCTTCGCAACCTTCCGAACCTACTTGCAACCAGACCAGAGTAGCTTGCAATTTCTGGAAATTCCCGGAAGAATCTGTAAATCTGGAAAGGCCGGAATAACGTGGACAAGTCCCTATCCATAATTATGGTGCTTAACCCAAGGATTTACACTTATCATGCGTTTGTACCAAGTAAAGCATAGCGATCATTAGTTTCAAATTTTGGGTTAAACACTATAAACGTGGAAGACTTCACCTCCACATTTGAGCATATATTGACCCACTAAAACATCCGTTTCCATTACCTACCCATACATTTGATGCTCCATAGTACACTGTCGCGCCTCTCAGGTAACGAGCTTCAATTCTGTGGTTACCTGAACCAATATACCAAATTTCTGCGTTACCATTGTTAGCTACCCCTCTAGGAAAGCCATCGACACTTATCGCAGCACCATTAACTGGTTTGTTTGTGTTATCATAGACATATATCCTTAAACAGGCCGCCGTTGCAGATTGGCTGGCAATTATCAAGCTAATTGCCAGTAGTGCGAGTAAAACAACTTTTCTCATAAAAGTAGATCGAAGTCTTACCTTATAAAACATGAGGATATACCATAGAAACCGTCTAATATCTCCCAAACTTTCCAGAAACTACACAAACAAATTTCGTTTAAACTTCCATTTAACCTTCCATGCTTCCCACAAACCTTTTGGATATGGTGGAAAATCTTTACTACGACTTGCTCCACCAAAAAGCGTATATTTTTAAAACATGTCATTAGTTTCATGAAGCGGATCTTGGTTGCGACTATTCTTATGCTACTGTCAATTGGGTCAGTACATGGCGATGAAGTGGGTGACCTCATATTGAACTTGAAGTATGGGCAGGATCAAACCCGAGTGGAAGCCGCATCGACCCTGGGAAATGCCGGAGATCTCAGAGCGGTAGATCCTCTTATCGCGGCACTCAATGATAATAATTGGAAGGTCCGAGCAGTGGCTTCATGGTCTCTCGGAAAGATCGGTGATGCTAGAGCTGTTGATCATCTTTTAGGAACTCTTAATGATGAGTACGAAGAAGTAAGAGGGGCAGCTGCATTAGCCCTCGGAGCTATTGGCGAATCTCGGGTTATCAACAAACTCACGGAGTCTCTCGGTGACAAATCCGACCTAGTTAGATTGTATGCCGCTGGTTCTTTAGTGAAACTGGGAAAACCAGAGTATTTCGACCAAATAACATCAGTTTTAACAAGTGCGGATCCAAATATCCGTCGTTATGCAGTAACCGCTCTTGGTTATACGGGTGATTCTAGAGCGATAGAGCCGCTCACTTATATAGCTCAAAATGATAAAGATTCTAGTGTCATATCGGCAGCTAAAGAAGCTCTTGATAAGATATCAAAATCATCGATACCCATAAATGCATCGGAGCCAGTCGGAAACGAATCTGTACCCGATGCGATAAATGTAATATATAGCACAGACTTCGAGAACTACAGTGTTGGCACGCTTCCACCTGGATTCGAAATAAAATATAACGGGAAGGGTACTCAATACCAGAAGGTAACTACGGATGCGTCTCATTCGGGTTCCAAGTCATTACAGGCATGGGGTGCATCAGGTTGGGGTGCAAATATCGATTATTATTTCACCATGCCCGAAAGCGGGCGTATTGGTTACGAAGTATACATAAAAGCAAATCCCAAAGAGGAGGGGTCGGCTCAATTCATGAATCCAGAGGGTGCAACTTGGGGTTGGGGCTGGGCTGGAATTGGATTTGATGAAAATGGCAATATAAACGCTCCTGCTTCCAGTACAGCAAATTCATATAACGAATCTCAGCCAGCTGGTGATCAATGGTATAAAGTAAAATCTGAAATGGACGTAGTAACTGGTGCTACTTGGATTTGGCTGAATGACGTATTGGTTGTCGATGGTAAAACCCCCGCGGAATTAGGAAGGGAGAATCCTGATGCCTACAAAGGGATAAGGGCCATCACTTTTAATGATGCTTCTTGGTATGAGAATCCTTCGACACCCATCTACTTCGATGACTTCAAACTCTATACAGTGAATTCTAGCAGGGTCTAGGCTGACTCAGGTATCCATGAGCAACTGGATGAAGGGCGGCATCGCCCTTCCATCATTTTTTATGGAACTTCAGAGCATGTTCATTCCTATCGTCGTGATCAGAACCATTACAAGATCACTTTGACCCCAGGGCCAGGGAGACAGGCCAGAGCCGATTAAGGCTTAGGGGGATCTACCCTCCCCTCCCTTAAGAAAATCGCACAAAAACCGCACAAAATCTCTATTCTTAAAAGAGCCCAAAACTTCGCAAACTTCCCAAAACTTCCCTTACTTGCAAGTTCTAATTCAGCTTACAGGCTTACAATTCAGCTTACAATTTGCAATCCATCCTGAGATGAGAAGGCCATTGCAAGCAAAGGACTGAAGCATTTTGAAGCATTGAAGCAATTGCTTGCAATCCATCCTGAGATGAGGAGCTACAGCTAAAGCTACAGCCAAAACCTGTAGAAAATGCTATTACAAAAGAGTAGTACCAGATTACTTAGGATATGAGGCTATGATGTGGTACTACCATTTAGCTTTCCAACCTCCGCAGGTCTTCTGATCGTGGTTCATCCTTCCGAACCTTCAGAAATATGCAATCTGCCTTCAGAACCTTCCGAAACCCCTAGCCTTCTCTAAACAGGCTATTATCTTAATCCTTAAAAGAGCCCAGGATCTTCCCAAACTTCCCAAAAGCTTCCCATAAAACACTTTATTGCACCATTGCAGTTAAGGCAAACTTGGTTCAAACTTCCGTCAAACTTCGCTTTTACTTCGTATTTCTC
>Ga0209777_10001586_pt1 | contig 32303 bp, 34 predicted proteins | sample FrelakmetHBP12HB_FD_187147 | JGI IMG/M metagenome (GOLD analysis project Ga0209777, IMG submission 187147) | Freshwater lake sediment microbial communities from the University of Notre Dame, USA, for methane emissions studies -HBP12 HB (SPAdes)... | ecosystem: Environmental > Aquatic >... | reverse complement strand
TGCTTTTACGAAGGAAGCAGAAACGCTCTTTGATGCTTGCCTGAAAGGCAGGAATGGATTATATGAGTGCTGAAACCCTCTCTTAGTTTTTGATCCAATTTGTCCTAAACCATTTGAAGACGTACAGGTCAGCCAACTGAAGGGGATGGCTACATGATTGTTGCGCGCGATCTTTTGCAGGAGTTTGAGGCACTCTCCACTTTGCCGCCGAATGTTTCTTCAAGGAGCTGCGCATTAATTGCCGCGCATGCTTTGGAGTGTGCACTTAAAGCTTTCTTGTGGCATAAGGGAAGGAATAAGGAGATTCGGGCACACGATGTTCAACATAATCTGGTAGCTTTGTGGGATATGGCTTACAAGGAAGGGCTGAGTATTCCACAAGTGCCGCCGGATTGGGTAACGATACTTAGTTCAGGACATGGGCCGAATTTCTATTTTCGCTATCAAAGGGGAAAAAGAAAAACCGTAGTTCACGGTGGGCAAACGCCTGCGTTAATTCCCATGTCGGTTGCATTAAAGAATCTGATCGAAATGGTGGAGCTTGCCGTTAAGGGCTAAGCTTTAAGCAGGTAGGGAATAGGATCAGGTCGTGAAATGACAGTTTTCTTTCCCTTATCCATTGGCTTTTTTACCATTTGTGAATGATTTCTGTCTTTCATATTCGTTTCATCCTTTTGCATTGATTCAGTGGGGGCTCTAAAACTGATTACAAATAGCAATCATCACGTCAATTGCCAATCGAAAAGCATTGATTTGTAAGTCAGTCAAGGCTCAATTCAACAGATTATCAACTCAAAAGTACGCATGAACCGGATGAATCATTATTAAACTATTAGAGAGAGATTTTTGAAGAGGTAAGTTGCAATGCCGATCTATGAGTTTTACTGCCGCAGGTGCAATACGATCTATAGCTTTTTCTCCAAAACTATAAACACCGACAAGGTCCCCAACTGTCCGAAGTGCAAAGGAGTTAAATTAAAGCGCCAGATGTCGATTTTTGCCAGGGGCTCCGGGAGAAAAGATGAAGCAGCCGATGACGGCATGCCACCCATGGATGAAGCGAAGATGGAAAAGGCAATGGCCATGCTTGCCGGTGAGGCGGACAAGATTAATGAGGACGATCCTCGCCAGGCGGCAACGCTGATGAGAAAACTCTCCGATGCCACCGGAATGAATCTGGGGCCCGGCATGGAAGAGGCCCTGAGCCGCATGGAAAGAGGAGAAGACCCGGAAAAAATAGAAGCCGAGATGGGGGATCTACTGGAAGGTGAAGAGCCTTTTATCTTCGGGGAGAAACGGAAAAAAGGAGTCAGCAAACCAAGACCCAGGGTTGATGAAACCCTTTATGATCTGTAAGACTATTATTGCGAACACATTCGCTGCGCTCAGTACAGGCTCCGTGAAGCAATCTCATGCATATTGATGATAAATGAGATTGCCGCGTCGCTACCCCTTCGCGTTGCTCAGGGCTACGGCTCAGCCTTGCAATGACGTGTTATATAATTCTCAAGGCCATATCTGCAATCAAATCATGAGCAAGTCATCGGCAGTTTCAATGAAATAATCAGGCATAACCGTTTCGAGTTTTTCTTTGGAGTGCCAGCCCCAGGTCACGGCGACTGTTTTTACCCCTGCCAGCCGCGCCTCTTTTATGTCTCCCGTCGTATCTCCAATGTAATATGTTTTATCCTTCTCCACCTGAAAGGAATTCATGGCATGGAGGATCTTGTCTGTCTTGCTGTAACCAAAGTCGGCTCCCATAACATCCCTGAAACAACCATCAAACCCATGCTGGGAAAGTATGCCATTAATCACCCTCGTCACATTTGATGAGATAACGGCAAGTGTATTCTCCTTTTTCAGTTTCATGAGAACGGGCAAGAGCGGCGCAAACGGCCTCATCTGGTCGCGGTCGTCATGCGTGGGAATCGATCTTGACGCATTCATAAATGCCGCGAGGTCTACACCCTTTTTTATAATGCCCTCATAAAAATTATCTTCAAACAAGGAAAGGAAATCGTCCCGGCTCTGAATAGCGGGACTCCCGATTTTTTCCAGGCAAAGCCTGACCCTTCGTTCATATACGGCGAGGGAATCGACGAGGACACCGTCAAAATCAAAAAGAAACAATTTTTGCATCGTGTTATACCCGGATAATCAGCCCAACTGGTGGGGAAATACTAAAGCGGCAAGCTCTTTGCGCCGTCCTTTGCCCGACGGTGTGTAACACTCTTGGGCTATATGGTCAACACTTTATCCGCCTGGAGAATCTTGTTGGCCACTTATAACGGGCTCTTTGGGCCGGTAATAGATAAGTGTCAATTATACTCACGGATGGTAGTTCAGGACTGCGGAGTACATGCCCTCCCTTTGAGACTGAAGAGAAGGCGAAGGATTTTTTTCGTCGTCTCGCTGAAAATTTTGCCGGAAAAAAACTGACCGGCAGCGCGCTTGGAAATCTCTGACAGAGTCGGATAAATATGGACGGCGCCGGCGATAGTGGAGAGCTTAACAGCGCCTGCCATGGCAATGACCCATTCATGGATGAGTTCCCCGGCGTGGCAGCCGATAATCTGACAGCCAAGGGGCTTTCCTTTGCTATTCAGAAGAATCTTGATCTTGCCCAGAGTTTCCCCCTCAGCAAGGGCGCGGTCATTATCGACGAAAAGCTCCTCAATGATCTGATAATCCATTCCCTCCTTCCGTGCGCGTTTCTCGTTGAACCCTATACTGGCGACTTCCGGGTCTGTATATGTGCACCATCCAATCCGGCTATAGTCTGCCTTACGGGGGAGGTGGAGGACCGAATTAGTAAGCGCGATGCCTGCTTCATATCCCGCAACATGCGTGAAGGGCAACTGGCCATTCACATCGCCGCAGGCATAGATGTGGCTGATGTTGGTCCTCATCCGTGCGTCCGTCGGGATGCCTCTGGCAGTGAACGCTACACCGGCCGCTTCAAGCTCCAAGCCGCTCACATTAGCTGCCCGGCCCGTTGCCACGAAGATTGCGTCCCCTTCAATGACCTTCTCTTCGCCCGCACTGGTAGCAGGTGCAGTAGTCAATAGAATCTTTGAACCGCGGGATTGCGCCCGAACCGCCTTTGTTCCAGTGTGGATCTCCAATCCTTCTGTTTCCAAGCGCGTCCTGAGAACCGCGGCCATGTCCGCATCCTCGGGCCCCAGTATCTGGTCCATGAATTCGACTATGATTACCTGTGATCCCAGACGTCCAAAGGCCTGGGCTATTTCCAGTCCGATGGGTCCGCCACCCAGAACGATGAGACGGGAAGGGAGTGTTTTCTGAGAAAAAACAGTTTCGTTCGTCCATAAAGGGACACTGGCGAGGCCCTCTACGGGAGGAACCACCGGGCCTGAGCCTGTCGCGATGATCCAGTTTTTCGCCGCGATCCGCTTACCGTCCAGGGTGACCACATGATCATCCGCAAAGACGGGCCGGCCAAAACGGACCTCCGCACCCAGACCGCAGAATCTCTCCACGGAGTCATGATGCTGGATTTTGGCGATGACCTCTTTCACGCGGTTCATTACAGAAGCAAGATCTACAGTAGGCATGGACAGCGCCGGCAACCCGAATTCGGCAGCCCTTCTCGCAAGGGACCACACACCGGCAGTTCTGATAAGTGTTTTTGAAGGGACGCAACCGTAATGCAGGCAATCCCCGCCAAGCCTGTCTGATTTCTCAATGAGGATCGTCTTGGCGCCAAACTGAGCGCCCCCAGCCGCGGCTGTCAGTCCCGCCGCACCCCCGCCGATGATTCCGAGATCGTAATCAAAACCTCCCATATCCTGCTCTCCTTTAGAAACAATGTGCCTTGAGATTCATCTTTCCCTCCTGATCCTTTTTATGATCGTCGGGATAAAGAATGAAAAGACGAAGAGCCCGATGGAGAAAAATACCTGGAAAGACAAGAGCCGGCTCCAGTCCCCGCCCGCCCACACATCTTTTATGGTACCAACGAAAAATGTAAATATGAATGTCCCGACGATGATACCAAGACCGGTTGCGAAGACGTAATCCCGGAAGTGGACCTTCGTCAATCCCATGCCGAAATTCATGGGAGTGAAAGGGAAGTAGACCAAACGCAGATAAAGGACAGTGGCAAAACCGTTCCGCTCAATGGCATCATCGTATTTTCTCAGCCTCTCGCCGATCAGGGAAGCGGCAAAGTCCCGTCCAAGTGTCCGTCCTATCCAGAAAGCGACAGACGCTCCGGCCATGGCTCCCATCCAGACATAGAGAAATCCCCAGTAAGGACCGAAGATGGCTGCTCCCAGCACAGTGAGGAGTATAGCTGGCACAAAGAGGCAGACCCCGACAGTATATATAAGCATAAATATCAGAGGGGCCCAAAAACCCGCGGCCTCCAAAAAGTTACCCAGGAAATCACGGGTGAGCAGATCCTTCACGTGGGTGAAACGGACTACATAGATTGCCGCAGCTATGAATATGAATAGCGTAATGGCTTTCATGGCCGCAATTCTTTTTGACACTGTCCGCTCAGCGGTCCCGCTGGTCATGAGCTCATCTTTCCCAAAACAGTCTTCGGCTTGTTTCAACTGAATATGATTGACCCACCGCAGGACGAGCCGGCGCCTGCCGTGCACGCAAAGCAGTGTTCTCCCGTCACGATCCTGCGCTTCCACAGGTAAGCGAGGTCAAAGAAATGGATACTGTCAGGAGCTCCGTGGTTCACCTGCAGGCCAAGGGCCAGATTAAAATCGCAGTCATAAAGGGTTCCATCCCAGCCGACGCTGATCTGGCGCCGACACATCAATCCCGGCAGTGTTTTTTGATTGAATGACTTCCGAAGGAGCAGCATATAAGTTTCTGCCTGGTCTTGCCGTATAAGCTCTTTCCGGAAGCGCCCAAGGGCCATGTTCGTTATGGTGAGGAGATTAGTGAAAGCGATTCCAAAACGGTCATGCAATTCGTGCCGATAGTCTTCCTCAAGGGCAAGCTGTGGCGGCGGCAGGAATGGCCCTCCCGGATTATATACAAGGTTCAGGATTAAGGAAGACTGCGTGCCGTAGCCAAGGGCATTCAGCCTGCGGATGGCCTCAATGCTTTTCTCATAGACTCCTCCACCCCGCTGGAAGGATACATTCTCTTCCGTGTAACACGGCAGAGAAGCCACAAGCTGAACACAGTGCTCACGGAAAAAATCGGGCAGGTCTTCCATTCCGGGCTCAAGAAGTACCGTCAGGTTCGTTCGCACCTGAACGTTAAGGTTCCTCTCCCGGAGAGCCTTTACAAACGGGCGGAAATGAGGATTCAGCTCCGGGGCTCCGCCTGTAAGGTCAACAAGCCGGCAGCGGGAACTCTCCGCCGCTTTCAGTACCAATTCCATGACGGGCCATTCCATCATCTCCACTCGCCCCGGAGAGGCTTCCAAATGGCAGTGGAGGCATTGCTGGTTGCATTTTAGCCCCATGTTTACCTGCAGGATTTCGATTTCCTGGCTCAAGAGCCCCTCGTGTCCATGCCGGGCGATCTTTTTTTCAAAAGCGTTCATGAATGTTCTTCTTCCGTTCGAGATTATTTTGCGCCTTTTCGTGAGGGGGACCGGAGTTAAGGATTTCCCCAGAGTTCTTTCAGACGCTGATCACGGCCACAGTTGTGTCGGTAGAACTTGTATCGCAGAGGGTTCTTCTGATAATATTTCTGGTGATAGTCCTCTGCCGGGTAAAACTGCGTGGCCTGGGTTATCTCGGTATGGATAGGCCCTTTGAACCGACGTGACTTCTCCAGGGCTTTCTTCGATTCTTCGGCAAGGCGCCTCTGTTCCTCATTCTGATACCAGATCGCCGTTCGGTATTGCGCTCCCACATCGCAGAACTGCCTGTCCTTGACGGTGGGGTCTGTATTGCGCCAGAAGACATCAAGCAGTTTGGCGTAACTGATTACTGCCGGATCGTATGTTATCTCTATTGCCTCGGCATGTCCCGTAATGCCGGAGGACACCTCTTCATATGTGGGATTCTTTTTATGTCCTCCTGTGTAACCTGAAATGACTGCTTTGACGCCGTTCAATTTGTCAAACGGCGGCTCCATGCACCAGAAGCAGCCACCGGCAAACAGGGCTTTTTCGAGACGGGGGACAGAAGCCGCATGGCCCTTGTCTTTTGCAAAGACTGAGGCTGTCATCAACACGAGACTCACTGACAACAAACCGGTTAAGAAGTGTATTTTCATGGCATCCCTCCTTTGCTGCATTCGTCAACTTGCCTGCGATTTACATATGCTTTACATTTTATTTTGTCTTAAAGAGTTTCTTATACTCCCCGTATCCCTCTTTCTCCAGGTCTTCTTTCGGTATGAATCTCATGGCGGCGGAATTCATGCAATACCGGAGCCCCGTCGGTAGCGGCCCATCCGGAAATACATGGCCAAGATGAGAATCGCCGTGTTTGCTTCTCACCTCCGTTCGGACCGTAAAAAGCCCCCTGTCTTTGCGGGTTACAATATTCTCCGGAGCAAGAGGCTTTGTGAAGCTTGGCCAGCCGGTCCCCGACTCAAACTTGTCCTTAGAAATGAAAATGGGTTCTCCGGAAACGATATCCACATAGATGCCGTCCCTTTTGTTATTCGCGTATTCGTTTTGAAAAGGTGGCTCCGTCCCTTCCTTTTGGGTTACCTTATACTGAAGGGGAGTCAAATTTTTCCTCAAGGTTGCATCGTCGGGCTTTATAAAATGCCTCCAGTCCGCCGATTTAGGTTTCTCCATAGTTATGCTCTCTTCTTTCATCTTACCTTTCTCCTTTTGCTGTGCCATGCCAGAATCATGGAAACACAGCATCATGAATACCAAAGCAAATACCATCGTAAATATTTTCATAATACCTCCGGGAATCAGATACACGAACTAACTTTATTTTAGATAAACTGCGGATTACCTGTATATAAGAATACTACGGATTTTTCATATGCAAAAGACTTATTTGTCCATCAGCAAATGGATGAAGTTAGATGAAGAAGGCAGAGGAAAGGCTCTTTCTTTCCACAGTTGGAAGAAGATCAGCCGTTTAGTGAAGATATGTCTGGTCTAAATCTTTCAAATCGGCGTTCAGATACTTCTTTATGCTGTTCCAGTCAGGATAGCTTATCCGATCTTTAGACAGATGAACCAAGCCGATTATTTGAGTGTGACCGTACCTGCTTCTGGCGTATATTTGTCTTCCCCCAACTCCAATTTTTACTTCCGGTTTACTGCATCCCATCAACACAGAATTTATCAGGATGTCGAAAACCTTCAGACCTTCCGTTATAATATACCTGGGCTTCAGGGTATCGATAATGTCACTTACCTTCTTGAAGCAGAAAGTTTCGAGTTTATCCCTGAGCTCCCGATCCATAGTTTCCCATTGAGCGTCATTTTCACTACCGAAGAAAACTAGATTCAGCTTGACGCTATCCGCCAGCCAGTCTTCTCTTTCAATGCTCTCAAAAAGGTATTTCATCTTCCTTGCTATCCTGGAATTGTGATATAAGTATTCGTGAAATTCCGGGATCTGACTGTCTTCTTCTTTGGAAAAGGGCTTATCATCTTTGCCGGGATTGTACCCGATGACCATCAGTTCCGGACTTAAATGAACGGGGGAGTAGAATACTCGAAAACCGCAGTCTTTGAATGCGTATTTGTACTCGGGAGTCTCCCACTTCTCACAAACATCATTCAATAATTCTTCTGCCCATATATCTATATCCATGTTGACGTAACTTCCTTTGGCTCAAGGTTCGTACAAGAAATAGCAACCCTAATCTATCCCCTGAAAAACAGGAGTTTCGAGTAAATCTTGTCGAAAAATATCTGAGTTGGGAAGGCGTGTCAAGACAAAAGGGGTATGACAAAGAATGGAAGAGCAACAGAAAATCTTGCTTGCTGTCCATGTTATTGGCGTGATATAAAAATAAAATAATTAAACAGTTTATCTGCCCTGCATAAAAGAACACATCCTGGCAAGACGGTTAGCGGCCCCTGCAGCAATTCCTGTATTGATAAGGTCTTCTTAGGTTCTTGATATGCCCACAAGAGAAAAAAAATCGATGCTTTGCCCGAATTGCCGAAAGCTGATCAGTTCGGATGAACCCGCATGCCCATACTGCAATCTATCGAAACCCGGTTCGCCGTTGAAGGCCCATTTGTTGAGCAGAATTTCAGCGGCTTCGATGAATGCCGTTAAGCTCATAATATATGTTAATTGCGCCTTATATCTCCTATCGATTATCTCAAGCCCGTCTGCCCTGGGCCTGTCGGCTAACCCGCTGACTTTCTTGTCACCCTCCGACAGGAGCCTCTTCCTTCTGGGTGCAACGGGAACCATCCCCATCGCCGGATATGGTCGATGGTGGACTCTGATATCGGCTTCCTTCCTCCATGGCGGCATCCTTCATATCTTCTTCAACATGGCCGCCCTGGGACAGCTGGGACCATTTGTATTGCGCGAATTCGGGTTCAATCGTTTTGTTATAATCTATGTACTTACCGGTGTCGCAGGATTTTTAATTTCTTATCTTGCCGGCATTCCCTTCACTATTGGTGCGTCGGCCAGCATCTGTGGCCTCATCGGCGCTATTATCTATTATGGGAAAAGCAGAGGCGGCTTTTACGGGGAAGCCATTTACAGGCAGGCCATGGGATGGGTTATCGGGCTTGTCATATTCGGCCTCCTCGTACCGGGTATCAACAACTGGGCACACGGTGGAGGTTTGATCTCGGGTATTACGCTTGGTTTCTTGATGAGCTATAATGAACTGAAAAGCGAAACTTTCCCCCATCGGGTTCTCGCAGCGGTTTGTATTCTGTCAACTGCCATAATCTTACTGTGGGCCGTCATCCAGGCTATGTACTACTTTTTTTAGGCTTCTGCCCCTGAAATCACGTTGACAGGTCTTCTGCATTATCCTAATATGTCCATATTGAACGCTATATTTCCTATACATTTTCCCATGCAGGGCTATTCCATGAATGTAAAAGAAAGTATCTTGAGGAGGTGAAATGACCTATGAAAACGGGGACTGTTGCGGCCGCTAAGGCTCATTGCATTTGGTTATTCATCTTTTGTACGATCCTGACCGCCGGCTGCGACGCTTCATTAACTGTAGGCAATAGGACAATCGGCGTCAGCTCCGGTAATTTCATATTCACAGATGGATCCTTGACGACGAATTACAACTACCCTTTTGGCGAGGTCTGGAAGGCGTGCGAGCAGACGCTAACGGATATGAAAGCGACCACCGTTGAGAAAAATCCGAAGATAGCATCGGGTTCAATGAGCGCCGTCGCCCAGGAGGAGAAATTGCAGATTTCGGTTGAATACTTATCGAAAAATCAGACATCCGTATCTATTCGTGTCGGCATGTCAGGCAATAACATGGCATCACAGCTTATCCACGAAAAGATAGCGAATAATATCCTGAAATCCCATCGGACAGAAGAACCATGATCCCTGCCCTTTTGTAACATGTGAAATTGTGTCGCCCCTTCCATCCTTTGCGGCATGAACAGAATCATCTTAACAAATCCCGTTGCACCCCTTTATCTTTTCATTGTCCTCACTCTCTTAGCCACCGTACTCTTGATGTTCGTTAAGGAAAAATGACGGACCATCAGGAATTCCCCAGGGGGAATTTTTTCCTTATCGAAAGCTATGGTGTTTATTATAAATTGTTCATCATCTCAGTTCCCGCCGGCAGTCGACGAAATCGGCATTCACGAAACTGAACAGGATATGGAAAACATTAATATCTACAGGGTCGTTGGTCTTCCTAAGCAAAGGTATGAACCTTCAAGCATAATGAATGAAAGACATGCGCCGGAGTCCGTCCCCTGAGGGTAGTCTTTTCTATCCTGCTATGTTGTTACGTTCAGCAATAATCCCGTGAGGTAGTGTCCCTCCGGGTGTCCGAGATTTGTGGGATGATCCGGACCAGGACCCATGGTCTGAAGCAGCCGGGCCGATTTACCGGCATCACGCAAGGCGCCAAGGACAATCTTTTCAAAAAGCGTCTCGCCGATGTAATTGGAGCAGGAAAAAGTAGCGAGTACCCCGCCTTCCCTGAGGGCTCTTGCGGCCTGAAGATTGATATCTTTATATCCCCTTGATGCTTTTGTCACGTCCTTCTTTGCTCTGGCGAATGCCGGAGGGTCTAAAATAATCAGATCAAAGAGTTCATTTGTCTCGCGTAGATATTTGAAGACATCGGCCCTGACTAGAGGGTGTTGATCTGATGAAAAGCCGTTTCTTTCGAGATTCCATCTGGCTATTTCATTCGCCGCTTCCGAAGACTCGACAGAAATCACACGCTGGGCGCCTCCCCGGGCGCAGTAGACGGAAAAAGCGCCGGTATATGAAAAACAATTCAGGACGTTTGCTTGATCGCTTAATCGTTCGGCAATCTTCCTGTTCGTCCGCTGATCCAGGAAAAAACCCGTCTTCTGCCCTGAGATTATATCCACCTTGAAGTGCAGGTGATCTTCCGTGATCTCGATTGCCTCCGGCGGACGTTCTCCGCAGGCGATGCCGGTATGCTCATCTAAGCTTTCCAACTGCCGTGCCCGGCCTTCGCTCCTTTCATAGATACCCTTGGGCTGCATCTCCTCGGAGAGTATTTTCACAACAGCCTCACGATGCTTCTCCATTCCCGCCGTTTCTACGGATATGGCCAGGTAATTGGCATATCTGTCAACGATGAGTCCGGGCATCCAGTCTCCTTCTGCATTGATCAGGCGATAGGCTGTTGTTCCCTCGGGCAGCACTTTCTCCCTTAAGGACATGGCTTCCCGGATTCGTTTTTGCCAGAACGTATAATCAACGGCCGCTGTTGTATCCGCAGTCAGTAATCGGAAGGCGATGTCAGAGGTGGGATTGTAAAAGCCCAGGGCCAAGGGCTTCCTCTCATGTGTTACGGCAGCCACGATGTCGCCTGGTTCGAGCTGGCCTTCTGCTCCGGCAACAGCTCCGGAAAAGACCCACGGGTGCCCGCGAGAGAGCGAAGCGTCGCGGCCGGGTTTGAGAAATATTCTGGGATATTTTTCACTCATGGCAAACTATGTGATTCACCCGGTGCCCGATACGCTCAATGATCCGTGCTTGACTCCCTTGAGGGCTTTTAAGGTGTCGGCAAGTTTCTTCACCTTCCCGGAATTCCCTTTTACCGCCACAATCTCCAGACAGTTATGGTGATCCAGGTGGATATGTTGCGATGACTGGATGATGTACTGATGATCATGCTGGACGTCGATAATCTTATGCAAAAGGTCTCGCTGATGATGGTCATAGATGAAGGTTATTGCGCCGGCGACTTCTCGGTCCTCTTCCAAATCTTTCTTCAGCAATTCCTGGCGGATCAAATCACGAATCGCTTCGGAGCGATTCGTGTATTTGCGCTTCTTGATCAAGCTGTCAAAATTATGAAGCAATGCTTCTTCTAAGGAAACGCCGAATCTGATTATCTTGGACATGACTCACCTATGTTACATTTGCAATATTAGTGATACATTCGTGCGCAACTGTCAAGCATAATCTGTATGATTATCTTTACGATGGTTATCTTAGATGCGGTCTCTTCAGGTGTATGGCCAGGATGCGTGTACTTACGCCCATGCTTTGGCTGATCTATTATTTACATCTATTATTTACATTGATAATCACGATTTATTTTGATAATTTGGCGACGCCTTACAAAAAAAGTGTGGGAGGAATAGTTTTCCGATGTATGCAGTGATCATGGCCGGGGGCAAAGGCACCCGTTTCTGGCCCAAGAGCAGGGAAAAAATGCCCAAGCATCTCCTGGATATAGTCTCTCCAAGGACCATTATCCAGGAAACGGTAGAGAGGATAGCGCCTCTTATCCCCGAGGAGAATATTCTGATTGTTACAGGTCAGAGCCATGCCGATGAGCTGATGAGGCAGGTGCCCCGTATCCCACAAAAGAACATCATCATCGAACCTCTCGGCAGAAATACCGCTCCCTGCATAGGTCTTGCCGCTCTCCATATCAAGCGGAAGTCTCCTCACGATGTTATGGTTGTATTGCCTGCGGACCATCTCATTCATAACGCGCCGCGATTTCGCGACCTCCTTTCTGTCGCTGCCGACATGGCAAGTCGCGGAGATTACCTTGTCACAATCGGCATAAGACCGACCAGCCCCGAGACCGGCTACGGCTATATTGAAAAGGGCGACCTTAAAGCTGGCATCAACGGCGAAAACATCTATACGGTGAAATCCATCCGGGAAAAACCTGCACTCAAACAAGCGAAGGCCTTTCTGAGGAAAGGAGGCTTTTACTGGAATAGCGGGATGTTTGTGTGGAACGTTGACACAATACTCGGGGCAATCGAAAAGTGGCTTCCCCAGATACACGACGGTCTCTTGCATATAGAAGATGCCACAGGGACAGATGGGGAAAAGGAAGCCCTCCGGCGTGTGTACCAGACGATTCCATCCATTTCTATTGATTATGGTGTCATGGAAAAGGCCGATAATATTCTTCTCATTGAAGGAGATTTCGGCTGGTCCGATATTGGATCCTGGGATGCCCTGTGGGAGGTGTCAGACAAAGACGAAAATGGAAACGCCGCAAATTGCCGTGATCTCTTCGTTGGTGTCGATGCCAAAAATTCACTCATCCACAGTCCCCGGAAGCTTGTAGCCCTGCTTGGTGTGGAAGATCTGATAGTTGTGGATACGGAAGATTCCCTGCTGATCTGCAAGAGAGGCAGTTCCCAGGATGTGAAGAAGGTCGTGAAAATCCTGGAAGATAAAAAAAAGAAGGAATATCTGTAGTGGTGACCACGTCCGGAAGGTTTATTCTGGCGTCCGCATCTCCCCGCCGGATTGAGCTTTTGAGTCTCCTGGGATTACGCTTCGAGATAATGCCGAGCAATGTCGATGAGAAGTTCATGAGAGGGGAAGCGCCGAGGGATCATGTCCTAAGACTCTCGGAAGAAAAAGCGCGGATGGCCTCCGCCCTGCATCCGGATGCCTGGGTAATGGGTGCGGACACCATCGTTATTATCAATGGCGATGTACTCGGCAAGCCCCGGACGCCTGATGAGGCGAAAGATATGCTGGGCAAGCTGAGCGGACAAATGCATACAGTCTTTACGGGCTTCACGGTCGCGAGGAAAAGCGCTGATATTCTCATCAGGGACGCCGTTCTATCTTCTGTCCGCTTCAGGGAAATTCCGGAAGATGAAATGGCGTGGTACATAAGGTCTCAGGAACCATACGATAAGGCGGGAGGATACGCTGTGCAGGGAATGGGCGCCTTCTTCATAAAAGAGATATACGGTTCGTACACAAATGTCATGGGACTTCCCCTGTGCGAGGTTGTGGATGTACTGAAAAGGATTGGGGCCATAGACTTTACCTGAGGGAGCAATGGAATCAGCGGTGAAGGCTAATATCAAAATAATCAGAAGCGCCATTGCCGGTGCCGCTCTGCGCGCGGGCCGGAAGGTTACTGATGTCAGGCTCATGGCCGTGACCAAGACAGTGAATGACGACCGGATCATGGAAGCCATCGAGGCCGGCATTGATATCATCGGGGAAAGCTATGTCCAGGAGGCGAAAAGAAAGATTGAGAAGATGGGCAGGAACATCGAGTGGCATATGATCGGCCACCTCCAGAGCAACAAGGCAAAATATGCAGTGAAGCTTTTTGAAATTATCCATTCCGTAGACAGGATGGATTTGGCCGTTGAACTTGACAGGAGAGCCGGCGCTGCAGATCTTGCAACGAAAATTCTGATCGAAGTTAATATCAGCGGCGAGAAGACGAAAAGCGGCGTCCCATACGAAGAAGCCATGCGACTGGTCAAGGACATCTCATCCCTCGATAATCTTTCCATACAGGGACTGATGACCATGGCTCCCTGGTTTGATAACCCCGAAGACGCGAGGCCCCATTTTAAGGCATTGAGGGAGCTGAGAGACAGGATTGTTGAAGAAAATATAAACCATGTTGAAATGCGGGAACTCTCCATGGGAATGTCCGGAGATTACGAGGTTGCCGTTGAGGAAGGGGCGACGATCGTGAGGGTCGGCAGGAGCATCTTCGGAGAAAGACCATTTTGACAATCCCCCTTTGACAAAGGGGGGCAGGGGGATTTTGTGGACAGGCCTCTCGCCCGTCTGATAGGAGGAACTATGAAGCGTATGAGATGGCAGCTCCTTCTGGGAATATCACTGGTTGCCCTTTCCACGATTTTTTATCTTATCCACTACGCCTTTTTCCGGGATGCCTACCACATCTTCTATCGTCTCATCGGAGATATCGCGTTCGCCTTTATCGAGGTCTTGCTGTTCACAGTGATCATCAATGAAGTCCTCGCCATCAGGGAGAGGCGAATCATTATGGAAAGACTAAACATGGTCATCGGGTCGTTCTTCAGCGTCGTCGGTAAAGACTTGTTGAAATTCTTTTCGGAATTTGATCCCAATACGGACAGAATCAGGCGGGACCTTATCATTACGAATCAATGGTCTGCCGGGGAATTCCTCGATATGAGCAAGCGCCTGAAGAAATATGATTATGTAATCAGTATCCGTAAGGGCGATCTGGGGAGCCTGAAACAAAAGCTTATTAAGGAACGGGAGTTCATGCTGAGGCTTCTGGAGAATCAGAACCTCCTGGAGCATGACGCGTTCACCGGTCTCCTCATGGCCGTGTTCCATCTGGCGGAAGAACTCGAATCACGGCCGGATTTAAGTAGACTTTCAGAGCTGGACATGAGGCACATAGCGGGAGACATGCAGAGGGCTTACAGCCTGCTGATCTCGGAGTGGCTGAGCTACATGAAACACCTGCGGGAAAATTATCCTTACCTCTTTTCCTTCGCCATGAGAACGAATCCCTTTGACCCGAACGCCTCGCCGGAGATTAAAGAATAAGGGATGACTTTTCAAACTATTTTTCAAATATTCAAAAAACATGAAATGAAGGATTGAAGACTATGGATAAGGCGGCATTCTATAAACTCAGTTACGGCCTGTATATCGTCAGTTCTATAAAAGATGATAAATGCAACGGACAAATTTGCAATACAGCTTTTCAGGTGACGTCAGAACCGCCGACTATTGCAGTTGGTATCAATAAGCAAAATCTTACCCACGAATATATTCAGGCAAGCCGCAAGTTTGCTGTTTCCATCATATCAAAGTCAACACCTATGCAATTTATCGGTACATTCGGGTTCAAGTGCGGGAGAGATATCAATAAATTTGAAAATGTAAAATTCAGGCTGGGAGAAACAGGAGTTCCCATCGTTCTCGATAATGCCATAGCCTACATTGAGGCTGAAGTGGCAAATGAAATGGACTGTGGCAGCCATACGATCTTCGTAGGCGAGGTGCGGGATTGCGGCATCCTCAATGCTGATGATGAACCTATGACCTATGCCTATTATCATGAAGTGAAACGCGGCAAGTCACCGAAGAATGCACCGACCTATCAGGCGCCTGACAATGTCGAAAGGGAAGACAGATATACCTGCTCAGTATGTGGATACGTTTATGATCCGGAGAAAGGAGATCCCGATTCCGGCGTCAAGCCGGGAACAAAATTCACAGATCTCCCCGCAGACTGGATGTGTCCTATCTGCGGCGCCGATAAATCGAAGTTTGAAAAAGGAGGATGACGCCGGCTCGCGCCGTCAATATATCATTTCGAAGGAACGAATGGACTGAGAAATTTTGCCCTTCTCAGGCGCAGGGAGTTGCTCACTACAGATACGGAGCTGAGCGCCATGGCGGCTGCGGCAAACTGCGGGTTCAGGAGAATTCCGAAAAACGGATACAACGCACCTGCGGCAATGGGAATGCCGAGGATGTTATAGATAAATGCCCAGAAGAGGTTCTGCCTGATCACTTTCACGGTCTCCATGGAAAGCCTGATGGCCATAGGTACGGAGCGCAGATCATCCTTGATAAGCGTAATATCGCTCGCTTCAATTGCCACGTCCGTGCCGGCGCCGATGGCAATCCCTATGTCCGCCGCTGCCAAGGCGGGTGCATCGTTAATGCCATCGCCCACCATGGCAACAACCTCGCCCTGTTCTTGCAGTCTTTTTATTTCCGCCGCCTTGTCTCCCGGCAAAACATCCGCCATGATATGATCTATGCCGAGGGCGTCGCCGATAGCTCTCCCGGTATTCATATTGTCTCCCGTGATGAGGGCGACTTTCAAGCCCATGCCCTTCAGGGTTGTAACAGTTTCTTTTGCCGATTCCCTGGGCACGTCGGCAAGGCCGATAAGGCCGATCACCTCATTTCCCTCGGCGATGAATACGCATGTTTTCCCTTCCGCGGCGAGCGTCCCCGCTTTACCCGCGAGGCCGCCGAGCCTGATCTCCTTCATTTCCATGAGCCTCCGGTTTCCCAGAAGGCAATACCGGCCTCTCATAAACGCCCCGGCTCCAAGACCCGCGAAAGCTTCAAATTTTTCCGCGGGAAGAGCGGCAATGCCGGCACGGTGTCCCCTCTCTACGATGGCCGCGGCAATGGGATGTTCCGAGACAGCCTCGATGGACATGGCAATCTCAAGGACACTGTTCTCTTCATAGCCAGGCGCGGTCAGTATATCCGTTACCTCCGGTTCTCCCTTGGTCAGCGTACCGGTCTTATCAAAGACTACCGTCGTGAGCTTGTAGGCGTTTTCCAGACTTTCCCCCCCTTTGATCAGAATGCCGTGTTCGGCGCCGAGGCCGGTTCCCACCATGATCGCCGTCGGCGTCGCGAGACCCAGGGCACAGGGGCAGGCAATTACCAGGACGGATGCAAAATTTAATAAGGCTCGGCTGAAGATGGGATCGGGGACGAAGAAGTACCAGACGATGAAGGTAATTATGCCTATGGCAAATACGACAGGCACAAAGATGGATGCGACCTTGTCTGCCAGTCTCTGGATGGGGGCCTTGGAACCCTGCGCCTCTTCGACGAGGCGAATGATCTGGGCCAGGGCAGTCTCGGACCCCACCTTTGTTGCCCTGAAGGTGAAGCTGCCGCTCTTATTCAGCGTGGCGCCAAACACGTGCTCGCCGGCCTCCTTGACGACAGGCATACTTTCACCGGTAAGCATGGATTCATCGACGGAAGAGCCGCCGGAAACGACGACGCCGTCCGTGGGGACCTTTTCTCCTGGCCGGACTATTATCAGATCGCCTTTCGCGACTTCTTCAATGGGAATGTCCTCTTCTTTATCGCCCCTGATTACTCGAGCGGTCTTCGGCCTGAGCCCCATCAGTTTCTTGATGGCCGCGGACGTTCTGCCTTTCGCTCCCGCTTCGAGCAGGCGGCCAAGGATTATCAGAGTGACGATCATGGCGGCGCCGTCATAATAGACGTGGCGGGCTATATCGGCGCTCGAAAAAATCCGGGGGAAAAAAGTGGCCAGAACGGAGTATAAATATGCTGAAAGCGCCCCCACCGCCACGAGCGTATTCATATCCGTCGTTTTCTGTCGGGCTGCCTTTATGGCGCCGATATAAAACCTGCTCCCTACCCAGAAGACGACAGGAGTCGTAAGGAAAAACAGGATAACCAGTACCGTCTGTCTCGGTACGGTTGCCAAAAAGGGAAACCAGTGCTGCATGGAGCCAAGGAAGATGATAACGCTGAGAACGGCGCCAACAGCAAATTTGATCTTGAGTTCCTTGACTTCTCTTGCCCTGGCGGCGGTAATAGGATCTTCACTGGTGTCATCGAGGATGCCGAGAAAATCGTAGCCCTGGTCGGAGATTATATCCCTGACCGCCTCAATTCCTTTCCACGTTTCGCCATGCCCAATTGTCGCCCTGGCTGTGGCGAGATTCACTGCCGCGTCTGTCACACCGTCAACCGCTTTCAGCGCCTCCTCCACACGGCGCACGCAGGCGGCGCAGGTCATGCCTCCGACAGATATCGTGGTCTTCATGGCTGTCTTATCAGGCAATGTCATATCCTGCCTTGCGGATGCGTTCCTTTACGATTTCCATATCCACCGGCTTAACTTCATCGAATGTTGCCTCCGCCTTTTGCAGGTCCACTTTAACGTTACTGATCCCATCGATCTCTTTTAAGGCCTTGGTCGCGGCCATGACACAGTGATTGCATGACATGCCTTTGATCTTGATGGTTTGCATAATGTCCACCTCTTTTAATTTTCATTCGTATAATAAAATGTACAGCTTATTGTCACGTAAATCAAAACCTTTTTTATGGCATATGATAATGAAGCGGAATCCAAGATTCGCTTCAAGGCATGGAGAAAGCATATGGCAAATTATTCGGGAATGGCAACAGAGCACGTTTCTGTCCTTACGGACTTACCTAACATATAAATTCTTGACAATGAATAAACGAGCGGCTATTTTTCACTTATTACTCCGGCAATTAATCACGCCAATTGTCATGCCGGACTTGGAGGCTATGTCGATATGACACCTTAATAATGAAATGATATACTGAGGATATAAAAGAAGCAGATAATAAAATCCGGAGAGTCATATATAATGATTGTTAGATTCTATGGTGCAAGAGGTTCCATACCGGTTTCGGGAAAGGAATATCTGAAGTACGGCGGCAATACCACCTGTGTCGAAATAAGAACGAAAGATGATGAAATAATCATCATTGACGCCGGTTCGGGTATCAGAACGCTCGGTAACAGGCTCATTACCGAAAAGCGCTTCCGGTATACGATGATCTTTACCCATGCCCATTGGGACCATATCATGGGATTCCCTTATTTCCAGCCCATATACTTCACAAAGACGCAGATTACCATGTACGGATGCCCGTTTGCGCAGGCATCCGTAAAAGAGATGATTTCAAAAATCATGGCGCCTCCCAATTTCCCTGTCAATTTTGAAGACATAAGAGCCGATATCATCTACCATGACGCCTGCGAGGAGTCGTTTACCATAAAATCAATGTCTATTACCCCTATCCCACTCAGCCATCCCAATCAAGGCCTGGGGTATAGATTTACGGAAGACGGCAAGAGTTTCGTTTTTCTTACGGACAATGAATTGACTTTTAAACATCCCGGTGGAGTCGATTTCCAGGCTTATCGCGATTTTTCCACCGGCGCAGACCTTCTTGTGCATGATGCTGAATTCACCGAAGAGGAGTATAAGAAAACGAAAACCTGGGGACATTCTGTTTATCGGGATGCTTTAAGGTTAGCCCTGGAAGCGCGGGTCAGGAAATTAGGATTGTTCCACCACAACCAGGAAAGGTCCGATGAGGGCATAGACGAGATAGTGGCGGATTGCCGGAAAATCGTGGCGAATAATAATGGAGACTTGGAGTGCTTTGCCGTGCATCAGGGGATGGAGATTGAACTGTAGGCGGGAGTTCGTGGAGTCGTGTATAAATCCTTTTCAATAATTTCTGATTTTTCAGTGTAGTTTCTCTTCAGTGTGAATATGTTAGGGGCAATTGCAGGTGATGTTATCGGTTCCGTGTATGAGGCCCATCCCATAAAGTATACGGACTTCCCGCTGTTTAGCCGATCTTCTCGATTTACGGACGATACGGTCATGACAGTGGCAGCAGCCTATTCAATTTTAGAAAAAGTCGATTACGCAACAGCCTTTAAGACCTTCGGGCGAAGGTACCCCGGCGCAGGTTATGGGTCATCGTTCTATAAATGGATATTCTCGCCGGACGGCAGGTCATACAACAGCTGGGGCAATGGTTCTGCCATGAGAGTGAGCCCCATAGGCTTTGCCTTCGATTCCATTGAAGCGGTCCTGGAAGAAGCGGAAAGAACCGCCTCTGTCACTCACAATCACCCCGAAGGAATAAAAGGAGCTCAAGCAACGGCGATGGCGGTCTTTCTCGCCCGCAAGGGAGAAAGTAAGGATTTTATAAAAAGCGAGATAGAGAAACGCTTCAATTACGACCTCAGTCGCACCCTCGATGATATAAGACCCGAATACCGGTTTGATGTGTCATCTCAGGGTTCCGTACCGGAGTCCATAATAGCCTTCCTGGAGTCCAAAAATTTCGAAGACGCCGTAAGAAAAGCCGTATCTCTCGGCGGTGACAGTGACACGATGGCATGTATTGCAGGAGGCATTGCCCATGCATTTTACAGGGAGATACCGGAGAATATTGTTGCGAACGTCAGAGAGAGATTGCCGGACGAGTTCCTGGAAATCATAGATAGATTCATGGAAATGTATGGCTTATAGAAGATCGCAAGAATCATTCGCTACAGCAATTGGATATTGAAAGGATGGGATTTTACGTCATGCCGACGCAGGTGAGAATAACTATGGGCAATGTAACGTTAATGGCCGAGCTATTCGATACAGCATGCGCGAAAGCGATAGTCGAGAGACTTCCCATCAAGGCGATGCCTGACGAATGGGGCGATGAATATTACTTTGAGATACCCGTAACGGCGTCTCTCGATGATACGGCAACAACAAAGGTGAAAGTTGGCGATATCGGCTACTGGCCGCCGGGAAGGGCAATGGCTATATTCTTCGGACGGACACCAATGAGCACCGGGTCTGACCCCGTTCCCGCAAGCGCGGTCAATCTCGTCGGAAAAATCATCGATGACTCAGCCATTCTTAAGAAGGCCAAAGGGGCCGCCGAATTCAAGTTATCCCTTATATCGTTTTACAGAGTTTTCAAAGACTGAGAGATGGAGTGAAACCATGAAACAGTTTACTGTGCGAACCAATGCGAGGTCCGAGATGATCGATATCACCGGCCGCATCAGAATCCTTCTCAAAGAAAGCAGGATCAAAAGCGGCGTCTGTCATGTCTTTGTTCCGCATACCACGGCAGCCGTTACAATAAACGAAAATGCCGATCCCGATGTGCCGCTGGATATACTAATGGAGCTGGAGAAAAATGTTCCTTTTAATGATCACTATCGGCACGTAGAGGGAAACTCCGCGGCCCACATCAAGGCCTCTATTCTGGGAGCTTCAGAAATGGTATTTATAGAAAACGGCGAGCTGGTACTGGGCACGTGGCAGTCTATTTTCTTCTGTGAATTTGACGGTCCGCGGACGCGGAAGGTCATTGTTTTAATTCAATGAGGCTTGGCTTTTTTCAGGCTATAATTTTTCAAACATGGACTGGAGTTCCTTAATCAAAGCGATCTCCATGTCGATGAATCGTTCGTCGGTGAGTATGAATTCGACTTCGTAATAAGTCTGGTATTCCACGGCGCTGGTGGCATGCTCGACGAGCCGGGTAATGGTAATGTCCTTGATTCCTTCGTATTCTTTAGTACGGGATATTTCCGTCTTGCGGAGAATGAGAAGCATGGCCTTCTTGGCATCTTCGACGGTCTTAAGAACAATATCAATCCCCTCCAGTTTTTTGATGGCCTTGGTGATCTTTTCATCCCTTACCCTGATTTTCATAATCCCTCCGCATCCGGCGATTGCTTTTCTCGTTATGCACAGTTGCTAATTTCAATAGGAGTTTATTAAATTTGAAGCAGGACGTCAACACAATTGACGCGGGCCGACGCCGACTCATAAAGGCAAACGAATGCTGCACGACCTCGCCGGTCCGGAAAACACCGGCTCAATCAACAATCCCTGTGAAGTCAGGTTACGACGAGTGAGCTGATTGATTGCGGCTTTTTTTCCGCCTGTCGAGAATTTCGGCAAGAATAGGAAGCAGAACAAATCCAAAGGGCAAGACTATTATTATCAAGACCGGGACACGGAGGAACAAGCTCTTCACATATGACTTAAGATCACGAGTTTCTTCCTGTGTCCAAACGATTCCGGTATTTCTATGTTTCATCAAAAGCCGCATGAAACCCAGAACATGCTGGCCTTCCTCAAGTATCATATCCCTATTTCTTGCAAGGAGCTTCTTAAAAAATAATTTTATCATGGATGATAAATTCTATGTGGGCAGTACTTATGCATGTCAATGCAATACTTTTCGCAGGAACTGACCGGTAAACGATTCCTCCGTACAGGCAACTTCTTCGGGCGTGCCGGATGAGACGATTCGCCCTCCGCCTGGTCCGCCCTCGGGCCCGAGGTCAATAATATGATCGGCACACTTGATGACATCAAGATTGTGTTCTATGACCAGGACTGTATTGCCCATATCTACCAGTCTCACGAGGACATCGAGAAGCTTCTGAATATCTGCGGAATGAAGGCCGATAGTCGGCTCATCAAGGATATAGAGGGTGCTTCTGTTCATGCGCTTCCCCAGCTCCCTCGATAATTTGATGCGCTGGGCTTCTCCTCCAGAGAGTGTTGTCGCCGACTGACCCAATCTGATGTAACTAAGACCGACATCGAAAAGAAGTTGAAGTTTGGATCGTACGGCCGGAATATTATCGAAAAATGGCAGTGCCTGATTTACGGACATATCGAGGACATCGGCAATGTTCTTGTCTTTGTATTTGATTTCAAGGGTGTCGAGATTGAATCTTTTCCCGCGACAGACATCGCACGTCACGTAGACATCAGGGAGAAAATGCATTTCGATCTTGATAAGGCCGTTTCCCTCGCAGGCCTCACATCGACCTCCCTTGACATTGAAACTGAAACGGCCGGGCTTATAGCCTCTGATCCTGGATTCGGGAAGGCCTGTGAAGAGATCCCGGATATGTGAAAAGATTCCTGTATACGTCACGGGGTTGGAACGGGGGGTGCGTCCTATAGGCTGCTGGTTCATGATGATGACCCTTTCAATTCCCCCGAGGTCAACGATCTTTCTGATCTTTCCCATGCCGCCTTGATAATTATCGAGTCTCCTGGCCATGGCTTTGTATAATGTTTCAATGACCATGGTGCTTTTCCCGGAACCGGAAACACCTGTTACGGCTGTAAAAAGTCCCACGGGAATCTTGATGTCTATGTTTTTAAGGTTATGCTCACGGGCCCCCTCCAGGACAATAAACCTGGCGGGCAGTGCTCTCCTCTTTCCGGGAACAGGGATGACAATTTTTCCCGAGAGATACAACCCTGTCAAGGATTTATCGCATTCGCAGATCTCCTCCGGTGTACCATGGAAGACGACTTCGCCGCCGTCGAATCCGGCGCCGGGCCCCATGTCGAGAATGTAATCAGAAGACATCATCATGGCTGGGTCATGCTCCACAACCAAAACCGTATTACCCATGTCTCTCAGTCGTTTGAGAGTGGAGATGAGTCTCGCATTATCCCTCTGGTGGAGACCTATCGTCGGTTCATCAAGAACATAAAGAACGCCAACGAGTCCCGAGCCTATCTGTGTCGCCAGCCGGATACGCTGGCCCTCGCCGCCGGAAAGACTGCCGGACGAACGTTCCAGGCTAAGGTAATCCATGCCCACATCGGCGAGAAATTTCAGCCTCTCTTTGATTTCTTTAAGAATTCTTTCGGCGATGAGGGCTTCCTGGCTTGACAGAGGCAGCTTTTCGAAAAAAGCCAGGCACTCTTTTATACAGAGCCTGCACAGATCATAGATGTTCTTGCCTTCCACAGTAACAGCCATACTCTCTTTCTTCAAACGTGAACCGTGGCAGGTCGGACATTCCTGTAAGTTGACGTAACGCGACAGGTCCATTCTTACGGCATTGGATGTGGTTTCCTTATAGCGCCGGTCAAGCTGTTTAATGATTCCCTCGAAAGGCCTGCTGTAAAAAAAACGCCTGCCCCCTCTATCAAGATAGAACTTGATCATCTCCTTCCCCGAGCCATACAGAAGAACTGTCTGGATCTCCTTCGGCAATTGATTAAAGGGGCTATTTACATCGAAATGGTAATGCTGTGACAGGGCGTCCAGCATCTGGTAATGATAAACGGAACTCCGGCCTGACCAGGGAGCAATTGCGCCCTCCCGCACGGAAAGTTCCCGATCGGGAACGACCAGGTTCTCGTCGAAATACATTCTGGTACCGAGGCCGTCACAATCGGGGCAGGCGCCATAGGGGCTGTTGAAGGAAAAATTCCGGGGCGCCAGCTCCGGCATGCTGATGCCGCATTCAGAACAAGCATACTTCTCGCTGAAAAGAATCTCGTCGCCTCCCGTAACATCGACGCGAACGAGCCCATCGGAAAGGTGGGTGGCAATCTCCAGGGAATCCCTGAGTCGCCTTCTGATCCCTTCCTTAACAAATAACCTGTCAACCACGACATCGATGTTGTGGCGTTTATTTTTGTCCAGAGCAATATCATCGCCGAGTTCGCGCAGTTCCCCATCGATGCGCACCCGGACAAACCCATCTTTCTGCAGCTTCTTTAATTCTTTTTGAAATTCTCCTTTTTTGCCCCTGGCGATCGGGGCGAGGATACTGATTTTGCTCTTTTCAGGAAAGGCCAGGATGCTATCAAGCATCATGTCGATAGTCTGGGATCTAATCTCTTTTCCGCATTGATAGCAGTGCGGAACTCCTATCCTGGCGTAAAGCAGGCGGAGGTAGTCGTAGATCTCGGTGACCGTTCCTACGGTCGAACGGGGATTATGGCTTGCCGTCCTCTGCTCAATGGCTATGGCGGGAGACAATCCCTCGATAGATTCAACATCAGGTTTGTCCATCTGACCGATAAATTGCCTGGCATAGGTGGACAGCGATTCCACGTAGCGTCTCTGTCCTTCAGCATAGATGGTGTCGAAGGCGAGTGATGATTTACCTGATCCGCTGACCCCGGTTATAATAACCAGCTTATCTCGAGGGATATCGACATTTATATTTTTAAGATTGTGCTGTGACGCTCCTTTTATTCTTATGTAGATCATTCCTTGATTTACTCTTCAAAGGTCAAAAGACGTGGCTCCCCTATTCATTGCCGTGCTGCGAATTGCGCAATTATCGGGTTTGCTTCTTTCTTGCGATGACGCTATTTACAGTTTTATTTCAATGAGAGACTTTTTTCTCAGTTCTTTAATCCACTCTTCGTACTTCTTATCGATCTTTTCCTCTTCAAGCCTTGCCTTGATTTCTTCCCGGACGGTTTCGATGGGTTTTATGCCCGCACCTCTTCTGTCGATAGCCTGTATTATGTGCAGACCTACAGGGGATTCGATTACTTTGCTGATCTCGTCTTTTTTCAAACCAAAGGCAACGCTTTCGACAGCAGGAAGCATTAATCCCTTTTCAAGAAAACCGAGATCACCCGCGGTTGCAGCAGCAGCTTGTTGAGAGAACTGAGCAGCAAGCAGGTCAAATGGCTCTCCGTTTAGCAGGCGCTTGTGGATCGTATCTATTCCCTCCCGGAGCTTAGCCTTGGTTTTTACATCAGCGCCTTTGGGAAACAAGATCAGGATCTGCTTGATCCGCACAGCTTCCTTGCCCTCATAGGCTTCACGGTTCTTGAGGTAATATTCACCTATCTCTTCTTCAGTGACGGCAATCTTGGATTTTATTTCACGCCTGAGCAATCTCATGCGGAGAAGGTGTGCCTTGACGTCTTTCCTGTGTGCCTCGATGGAGGAGTTCTCTTTCGCAAGCTCATTTATCAGGTCCTCCATTTTCATTTTTCTCCGGGAAATGAAGTCGTTGATGGTATCGGTGACTTCCTCATCTTTGATTATTATTTGTGATTTTTTCGATTCTTGATCAATCAGCATATTGTCGGTCATTCTGTTCAACATTAGCAGTCTATTCTCTGCTATGACCTTTTCCTTATCCGGGCCCTTATAAGTTTCTTCTATCCTTTTTTTGTAAAGTTCATATGCGCTATTTAATTCTGATGAGGTAATAACGTCGCCATTTACAACGGCAACGATTCTTTCCATGATTTCCGCTATGGCTGGAACGGATATGAATATCCCTGCCGCGATGATAATATATTTCCATGTAGCTGATATTTTCACTGTCATACCTCGTCATTCTGCTCCATTAATAGGGGGCACCGTTTCTTTCTTCAGAAGGTCCCAGTTAATTTTTATTACCGCCTTTGACCTCAAGGCGCCCAGCCACAGCGCATACTCCTGTTCCTCTTTCTGCTTCCTCAGATCGGTCAGGACATGTTCCCTGATATCGTCCCACCCTTTCTTGGCCTTCTTGTCTTTCTCTATGATCCTAAAAATGTGATATCCAAAGGGACTTCTTATGACCGGACCAATTTCTCCGGGTCGCTGCGAAAAGATGGCAGCATCGATTTCTTCCGGCATGAAGCCCTGACTGACAAAACCAAGGTCACCGCCTGCCCTCGCCTCTGGACCAATGGATTCTTCCCGGGCAACCTTACCAAAATCCTCACCCCTCATCAACCTCTTCATGATGGCATCTGCCTTTTCCCGCTCCCTCACAACTATCTGGGCCACGTGCACTCTTTTTCCCGGAGCATACATGCCCCTGTGTTCTCTGCGATATGCCTTTCCCTCAGCTTCTTTCACTTGAATCTTCGAATTTACCTCCGCTGAAATCAACTTCTCCAGGATAGTCCGTTCTCTCAGTTCCTCCTTCCATTGGCCATAATCGACTTTTCGCGTTGCAATGGCCTTGTCAAAGCCGTCTTCTAATGAATAGCTTTCTTTAATATCTTCAATCTTCTTTGCCAATTCAGCATCGCTGACGGAAATGGAAAGCTCCTTGGCGCGAAGCAGCATGACCTTTTCATCAATCAAAATATTCAGAACCTCCTCTTTTAGGCGGTCATAGTCTTCCGGGGTTAGAGATGATCTGTCCAGTAATGAATTCACATCTCTCGCAAATATCTTATTAAACTCACTGATCGAGATTGCCATGCCGTTCACAGTTGCCAGCGGTTTTGGCTTACCATTCCCCCCGCAACCGCTTGTGGTGCAGATTAGTACGGCGCAGAGAAGGCAAAGCATGATTCTGCCAATCGGCGGCGCATACCGCAGGCCACCCCCCAAAAGCGTGGCGAAGGGGAGTAGTGCAAAGACACCATCTCCGGCGGAAAGCCCCGGGCTGCGTGAGGCAAAGTTTAATACCAGGCCGAAAGGCGAAAAAAAATTATGCGCTCCGGCGAATATAATTTTTAATAATACATTCATCAATTGACCAGCAGCTTCAGCAGTTCCTTTGCCTGCCTTGTTATATCACTCGCCCTGAGATCCGGCATGAAGACGCTGAGCTTGAAATCAGGCGTCAGCTTTATCCCCGCCATCTTCTTTCGGGCGAGTTCGATGATCCGCGACGGATTCACCGGACTTTCCCGACTAAAGTCGATCAGCATGTTTCCCCCATCGTATACCATCTTCTTCCCTTTGACAACTGCCAGAAGGTTCCTGATGCCTATCACCTCGAAAAGATTTTCCAACTCAGGCGGTACAAATCCGTAGCAGTCAACAATCTCCTCTCTGATCTTTTCTGTGTCTTCATCTGTCGAGGCCATGGATAATCTCTTGTAAGTGACCAGCCTGCGGTGGACGTCGGGCATGTAATCCTCGGGTATGAATGCCGGCAGTCCTAAATGTATTTCCGGTTTTGCCTCTTCAACGGGTCTTGCTTCCCCCCTGATTTCCCTGATGGTTCGCTCCATTAATTCTGTATACAATTCATATCCTACGGCCGCAATCTGTCCGGATTGTGATGTTCCCAGGATGTTTCCCGCCCCTCTTATTTCCAGATCATTGGAGGCAAGCCGGAAGCCGGACCCGGGCTCGGTGAAATCCATTATAACACGAAGCCGCCTCTGAGTGTCCCGCGATAACATCGCCCCTTTTGGCACCAGGAGGCAGGCATAGGCCTCTTCTTTAGACCTCCCGACCCTTCCTCTGATCTGATACAGTTGCGCGAGTCCGAACCGGTCGGCCCGGTTGATGATGATGGTATTTGCCGTGGGAATGTCCAAACCCGATGCTATTATGGAAGTGCAGACAAGGCAGTTGTAATCACCCCGGACAAATTTTGCCATCGTATCCTCAATATCGGCGCCCTTCATCCGGCCGTGGACAATCCCGATTCTGGCTTCCGGAACAAGTTTTTCAACCAGCCTGGCCATGGTGTATATGGATTGCACCCTGTCATGGAGAAAAAATACCTGGCCGTTTCTGTTGATTTCCTGCCGGATGGAGTCTCTTATGATGTCCTCGCTGAATTCGAATACAGAGGTCTTCACGGGAAGCCTGTCTTCCGGAGCGGTGTTGATGATGGACAAATCGCGGATGCCGACGAGTGACAGATGCAAAGTCCTTGGTATGGGTGTCGCCGTCAGGGTGAGGACGTCCACAAGGGTTCTGAGTTTTTTAAGCTTCTCCTTATGGGTTACGCCAAAACGCTGTTCCTCATCTATAATCACAAGTCCCAGATCCTTGAACACGATATCCTTCTGCAACAGACGATGGGTCCCGATGACGATATCCACGATCCCCCTGTTTATTCCGTCCACAATTTCCCGCTGATCCTTCTTCGTCTTCAAACGGTTCAGGACTTCCACGCGTACGGGATAGTCTTTCAATCTCCGGGAAAATGTCTGAAAGTGCTGTTCCGCCAGTATTGTAGTCGGAACCAGAATGGCTACCTGTTTCCCTTCCATGGCCGCCCGGAAAGACGCCCTCAAGGCAACTTCGGTCTTCCCGAATCCCGCATCGCCGCACACCAGCCTGTCCATGGGCTTTTCATGGCCCATGTCAAGAAGGACATCTTCGATGGATCTGGACTGATCAGGTGTTTCCTCGTATTCAAAGGTGGAACAGAATTCATCATAGATCCTGTCTGGCGGGGAAAAGGCATGGCCGTCCATAACCTCTCTGGCGGCGTAAATGGAAACCAGTTCTTCTGCAACCTCGCGGACAGACTTCTTGACTTTCTCTTTTACCGCTTCCCACGAAGAGCCGCCAAGCTTGTCAATTCTCGTGGTCATGCCTTCGGGGCCGATATACCTCTGGATCTGATCCAGCCGGTCTATCGGTATATAGAGTTTGTCGTAATCCTGATATTCAAGAAGGAGGAAGTCGTTCTCGATTGCACTGATGACGAGCTTCTGAAGCCCCCGGTACACTCCGATGCCGTGGTCGGTGTGGACTGCATAATCCCCCTCTTTCAGATCGCCGAATGACTTTAGGAAGTACCCCTCTCTGGCAGGTCTTATCCGCCTTCGCGGTATTTTCTTGCCGAATATCTCCTCTTCCGTGATGACAATCAGTTTCAGATCGGGCAGACGGAATCCTCCCGTCAGCTTGCCTTCTCTGATGACAAGGCGCCCCGTACCCCTGTACCCTTCAACGTCCGCCGCAAAAGAGACACTTGACCTCGTGACAGGCAGGCTGTACTGCTCCAGGAGATGATCCAAACGCTCCACCTCTTCCTGTCCCGTTCCTAAGAATTGCACCAGATAACCTTCATGAAGCCACGCCTTTATCGTATCCGCGAGGGGTTTGAGCAATCCGTCTCCCTCACTCGGTCTCGGTGATGCGGGAGGCGGCCTCCAATCCGTGTCTGTATGAATTTCTATAGTTGAAGAAGCGGCGTCATTTTCATCATGACGCGAATCCATGATATGCAGGCCTTCGAGCAATACTTTTTGAAAATTATTGGATTGCCTGAGAATAGCTTCTTCTGTCGGACAAAAAGATTCCTTTCCTAAATAGAATTTCTCCCCGCCCCGGGCCTTTAGCAAAAAACGATCGATTGCGTTTTCAATATCCTCCCTGGCCTTCTCGATTGCGGGTAAATCGTCAAGAATAAGGATGGAGTTCTCAGGTACGAAATCAAATAACGTTCCCAGGGAGCCTGCGGGATATTCTTTTCCCGACACTGTGGGAGTCTTAGAGTAACTCCCGCCTGCTGTCTCCTCCAATGATTCGTAAAAGAGAGGCAGGAACATGGGATTCACCGAAGAGATAAGACCATTCTCCAGCATCCCGACAAGGTGTGTCTTCATCATGCGGGGGAGTTCCAGTTCGAGAGCCCTGTGCTTGATATTTTCTACGGCCTGCTGTCGTCTCTCTTCGGAGAGGATTACCTCTCTCGCCGGGGACAGTGTAAAATCTACCAATTCACCCGTGGATCTCTGGGACGCGGGATCATACTCCCTGATTGACTCCAGCTCATCCCCCGTGAATTCCATCCGAAACGGCCGGAGAGCGGTGGGAGGAAAGACATCTATGACATGGCCCCTCAAGCTGAATTGGCCCTTTTCATCCACGAGTGTTACCTTCTTGTAGCCACCCTGTGATAATTTTTGAACGAGATTATCCCTGTCAATCATGTCCCCGATGGAAATTATTTCGATATAGGCTTCGAGGACTTTTCGGGGTATGACCTTCTGCATCAGGGCCTTGAGCGGTACTACGACTACAGCCTGCTTTCCCATGATGAAGCTGCAGAGGATCTCCATGCGGGACAATTCCACGTCCTGCTGAAAAGCCAGCATGTCCGTGGAAAAAAAATCCCACGCCGGATACAGGAAGGCCTTGTTTTCGTCGCCTACGAAAAAGGAAATATCCTGGTAGATATCCCTGGCTTCCTTCTCCGTGGGGGCGATTACGATCAGTGTCCTGTTAATTTGTTTGGAGATTAATGAAAGGAGGAATGATCTTGCCGAACCTCGCAGGCCGCTGACAGTCAGTTTTTTTTCTCCCTCCCTTATCCCGTCAAAGAGAGCCGTAAAGGGAGGACTGTCCAAAATTTTTTCTTTATTAATAATTTTTCTCACGTACGCAAAACTCTGCAATCCCCTTTCAACAAAGGTAGAAACGGCGGGATCGAAATTCTCCCATATAATATGCACTCATTTACAAAATGGCAAGCATCCTCCCGGAGGCTTGCGGGCTAAGAAACCTCACCTATATCATACATATATTTTATTCAAGGACAAAGATGCTCATCTTAGTTCACCTTAGTTATTGACAAGGAAGGGCATTTGGGATAGCTATTTCAAAGAATCAACATAGAATGAGGGCTTTGAAAATCTCCCCTCTGTCATTTCGACGGAAGGGAGAAATATTATAAGCCGTCGAAAAATTGCAGGATTGCACATGCGTGGACCCTCCGCATTGCTTGACGCTACGGCTCAACTTCGCAGGAGGTCAGGATTTTTTCTATCAGACAATGATCAGCGTTGAAGATGCTTTGAATAAGATACTTGAGGTATTTGTTCCCTTAGGGCAGGAGAAGGTTAACATCCTGGATTCCCTGGGAAGGGTGATCGGCGAGGATATATACGCGACCAGAAACATTCCACCCAGGGATAACTCGGCTATGGATGGATATGCCGTACGCTGGGAAGATACCCGCGGCGCTTCGAGAGAGAAGCCCGTCGTTCTCAATGTCATCGAAAGTCTGCCCGCTGGGACTATTCCTCGAAAGTCTGTCGGCAAAGGCGAGTCATCAAGGATCATGACAGGCGCGCCTGTTCCGGATGGCGCCAATGCCGTTGTGAGAGTGGAAGACACGGCGAAGCACGGGCGGAGAGTCAAGGTATTCGCACAGGCTAAAAAGGGGCAGGATATCAGGCTTGCAGGCGAAGATGTCAGCGATGGAGAACTCGTAATTTCCCGGGGCCATATCATCAGACCCGCGGAAATCGGCATGCTCGCGTCGCTGGGCCGCTCTTTCATAAGCGCATACCAGAGGGCCGTAGTTGCCGTTGTGGCCACAGGAGATGAACTTGTTGATGTTGATGAAAACCCGAACCCGTCGCAGATAGTGAGCAGCAACAGCTACTCCCTCGCCGCCCAGATTATTGACTGTGGCGGGATTCCCCTTCAGATAGGCATAGCGAAAGATACGAGAGAGGATCTTGTCTCGAAATTCAAAGCCGCCATGCGGGCTGATATTATTGTCTCATCGGGCGGTGTATCGGTTGGAGACTATGATCTCGTCAAGGATGTCATGAAGGAAGTGGGGAACAAGATGCAATTCTGGCGGGTTGCCATGAGACCCGGAAGACCTCTTGCCTTCGGCTCCATGGGCGGCGTTCCTATTTTCGGGCTTCCCGGCAATCCCGTATCATCGATGGTCGCCTTTGAACAGTTTGTCAGACCGTCAATTCTTAAGATGATGGGCCATAAGAATTTGTTCAGGAGAACTGTCAAGGCAACGATCCGTGAAGACATCACAAAAAAGAAAGGGACGAAGCATTTTATCAGAGCCCGTGTCGAATATAAGAACGGCAAATTTACGGTAACATCTACGGGAGATCAGGGTTCCGGCATACTGAAGTCAATGGTCAGGGCAAATGGCCTGATCATTCTGCCGGAGAATTCAACATCCGCTAAAAAGGGTGATGAGGTAGCCGTTCAGTTGATTGACGGATCTCTCGAACAAACACTTAAGCCTCAGTATCCGTAACCGTGCGGAAGTGCCAAGGTCACTGGTGGGCCTCCTGGACTTCAAATCCAGTGCGGGGCGCTAGAACCGTCCCGGGTGGGTTCGATTCCCATGCACTTCCGCCA
>Ga0209777_10001585_pt1 | contig 32312 bp, 47 predicted proteins | sample FrelakmetHBP12HB_FD_187147 | JGI IMG/M metagenome (GOLD analysis project Ga0209777, IMG submission 187147) | Freshwater lake sediment microbial communities from the University of Notre Dame, USA, for methane emissions studies -HBP12 HB (SPAdes)... | ecosystem: Environmental > Aquatic >... | reverse complement strand
GTTTGCGAATGAACCCTTTATGAGTGGTGCTGGGAAAACGAAATACGCAAGAAAGAGAAGGGCTGTGATTGCGGATTTAACTACTTCTGATAGATTGATTAAGTTGAGTAAGAAGCAGGGAGCTAGGGCTACTGTTTGCAGGGAGCTTGTGGAGAAGGGGAGAATAAGTAGGGAGGAGTATAAGAAGTATAATGCGTGGGGAGACATAAGATTTATTAGGGAGTTTGTGGAGGAGGAAGTTGTTGAAGGGAATACGTTTTATGTGTTGAAGAAGAATATTGTTGAAGAGATTAAGGGGAAGGGGGAGTAGGTAACTAATTTTGAGTTTGGGGGTGAAGGTATGGTAGGAGAAGAGCAGGTTGTCCAGGGTGTGATATATGCTACTGGACTGCTTGTTTATTTATACTTAGGAATAAGGGTTTTGTGGTACTGCTTTTTGAGGAGTATTGAGTTGCATTTTAAGGTGCGGATATGGTTGAGACTTTGGGTTAAAGGGATTAAGGATGATATTGATAAGAGGATGCAGAGGTGAGAGTTTGATATGTGGACAGTGTGATGAGGAGATGTTTTGGGATAAGGATTATGATGATAAAGGGAAGAGTTATTTGATAGTTGGGGGACATATTTGGATTTGTCCTGGTTGTACATGGTATGTTCAAACACAAGGAACAAAGATATGGTATTGTGAGAATTGTGATTTTAGTATGATGTGGAGAAGATACATTAAAGAAGTAAAAGTAGAGTATTTTCAGTGTTTAAAATGTGGTAGAATACTCTATGAGAATAAAACATTTAATGGAAGTATTAATGATGTAATAGAACTTTGGGTTAGAAAACCTTTAAGATTGAAGATAGAAAAACACAAAGCAAAGATAAAACATTTGAAAGAAATTTCAAAGTACTCAAAAAAATTATTACATGATATGGAGGAATTCTTGAAGAGCACCTAAAAAGGTGTAATATTTTAAATAAAAACACAAAAGGTGAAAAAAATGACACCATTTGTGTGTTCAATGGAGTTTAGTAGTCTAGCCCCTATAGACCGGTATATATATAGACCTAAAATACGAGCCTAATACGGCCTATATATACTCTAGACTACTAAATGGTATCAAACACATAATTTGTGCGCACTTGTTTTTTTTTATTAAAACACAAGGCAAAACACAAAAAGACTGAAAAAAGAAGGTTTTGAATATGGTTGGGGAATGGAAAAAGATGAGAAAATCTCAAAGTAATAAGAGATTTAAAGATAAATATCCAGAAAAGATAAAACAACAGATTTCTCATGGAAAACCTTTTTCTCCTAAATGGAAGAAACATTTGGAAGATTTATTTGAACAAAAGTTAATTGGGAGATATGCTCCAAGGTTAGCTGGTAAAAACAAACCAAAATTAAGTCGTTTCCAAAGAATTTATGTGGAATGTTTAAATGGTGGCGGAAATGAGTTGCAAATGAATGATTACTTAAAACATATTGATTATCCGTATTTTTTAGAACAAAGAAAAAATAAAAAACTTGAACAAAATAAAGATTGGTATAAAAGAAGTAATTGGTATGAGAAAAATAAAGAAAGGATTAAAGAAAAACAGAAAAAGTATATGTCTTTAGAAGGAAAAAGAGAAAGAGCTAGTATGGTTGTGTATTTAAATAGATATAAAAGTAAATGGATTTCTGTGTTTGGTACATACTTTTTAATTACTAAGAAGATGAGTGATGAGGAAGTGAAAGTTGCTTATTTGAAGATGAAGGAATATAATAAAACACATAGGGGTGAGAAGATTGAGTAACATATACTTTGTTAGGGTGGAACTGGGAGATTTGACTGTGAGTGAGAGGATGAGATATGATAGGACTTTTAAGGGGTATAGGAAGACGGAACTGAGGGCTAATCCTCCTAAGTTCTATGATGTGAAGGGGCTGGCTTTTCAGGCAAGTATTTGTGATTGGGTTGGGAATGGATGTTTTTTGATTGAAAGTGATGATATACTTTTAGGGCATATACTTGTAAAACTTAGAGAATTTAAAGTTAGGTACAAAGTGTTTGAGTGCAAAATCATTACAGAAGGCAAAGGCGGTAGTGATATAGAGTTATTATGAGGTGATTTGAATGGTTGGAGAAGATTGTGGATGGATATATTATGTAGGTGTTGTGACAATGACTATTGTGGAAGTTTTAGCTTTTATTTTCTTAATATACTGGGTATGGATGCAAAAGAAGCTTTATGATTTTGTGAAAGCAAGTGGTGCTGTGTTTGATTGGCCATTCCTTTTTTATAATGGAATGTACAATGAAAAAATACAATTACTTAAAGAGTTAGATATTAAGGACATACATAATTTAAGAGTGTTACTTAACAACTTTGATAGAATACAATGGAAGAAAGACAAAGGTGATTGAATGGAATTAATGGAAGCTTGCTTGATGAGAGTTGGTGAATATACTTCCTGTGGACTTGAACAGTTTCTTGGCAAGATGGTTTTATTTCTTTTTATGTTGTTTGTATTAGTTGGATTGATTTATGTGTTACTGTGGCTAGTGTTCATGTACCATGATTTTAATTTGATGAAAAGTAAAATAATTGAATTGGAAAATAGAAATAAGAAAGGTAAAAATTAAAAAGCACAAATACACAAAAACACAGGGTGCTAATATATATATATGTGTAAATTTAATATATATACAGACCTATTTATGTTATAAGGTGGTAAGAATGGAAAGAGGGGGAGTCTTAAACAAAGTCAATCCTAAGAAGATAGCACTTGCTAACGATGTGAGTACAGGGATGATATATAGCTGTCAGTTTAAGGATGCTAAAGTTGAGTGGAATGATAGGACTAAAAATAAAGAAAACAAAAAAGAGTGATATATCTAAGTACTGCTCTCATTGTAAGATAAACTCAGGAGAAAAGATTTTGTTTCCTTCTGTTTTTAGGGGACATCTAAGATATATATGTGGAGAATGCTTGAAAAAATATCACTTGTGATGATATGAGAAAGATACAAAGCAAGGAAGATGAAGAAATAGAGCAGAAGATAAGTGAGCAATTTATAGTAAAAGCTATGTATGATAGAGAAAAGAAAAAGTGTTGGTATGATAATAAAAATAAGAGGTGAGTAAGTGTTTGATTTGATAGAACTAGAAGATAAGAATTTAGGACTTGTCAAGTCTTATAAAACAACAAGTTACCTTTTTGGGATGCTTGGAGCAGAAACTGTTATAGAGTTTTATCCAATAGCAGTAAAGGAGGGAAAACATGGAAGAACTAAAAAATAAAGATTTCTACTTGACTTTGACAGTCAACTTTGAGAAAGTAGTTATGGCTATGTTGTTTCTAATTTTAGTATTTCAAGTTTGTATGTTTCCATATCTTTTTACTATAGCTGGTAATGTACAAACAATTCAAACACAAATGACAACTTTAAAAGGGAGTAGTACTGGGTGTCCTCTAAATAACACAATAGTTATACCAAAAAATGATACAATTACTCCGCCACCTATTAAAATTGACTTAACAAATGCACATAAGTTAGGAAGTGGTAAATTAAGTTTTGTGGTATTCTCTGATTATCAATGCCCTTTTTGTGAAAGAGGATATCAAACAGAAAAACAAATACGTTCTAAATATGGAAGTGATATAACAATATACTTTAAGAATTTCCCATTAAATAGCATGCATCCTTTCGCTCAGAAAGCTGCAGAAGCGGCTGAGTGTGCTAGTGAACAAGGAAAGTTCTGGGAGTATCATGACTACTTATTTGAACATCAAGGGGAGTTATCAATAGCTAATCTTACAAGTTATGCAGATATAATTGGATTAGAAAGACCAAAGTTTGATATCTGCTTAACAAGTGGAGATAAAACAAAGAAAGTAGCTAATGACCAACAGGAAGGTATTGCTCTTGGTGTGCAAGGAACTCCAACATATTACATAGGAGATACACAGATTGTTGGAGCACAACCTTTCTCAACTTTTGAAAAGGAGATATTAAATAGAAAGTAGTGGAGAGGCAAGGACAGCTATATACCATGTTGGTCGAAAGGGTTTTGGTCAACATGACTAAGTATATAGTATGTATACCCTCCTATCCACTTACTTTCTTTTTTGGAGGTAGATGATATGGATGGATGGACTATAGCAGGAATTTTAATGGTGGGTCTTCTGATATTGGGAATAGCTTTTGTGCTTTTCCTTTTGATGAAGAGAGTAATTGATTCAAAGATGGGAAAAGGAAAGAAAGATGATGAGAAGAAAGAGTGGCCTAGAAAGATTGTAAGTTAGGGAGTTGATTTATTGAGTAACATAACTTTAACTTGTGATGTAAGTCAGATGAAGAAAGTTACTTCTTTGTTCAAACCTGTGAACAAGGAAGTTCTATTTATCTTTAGGCCAGAAGAAATGATTATCTGGTCTGTAGATACTTCAAATGTTTTGTTGCTTGAGATGAATGCAGGAAAAAGTGCTTTCTTGAATTATGTTTGCGAGGCAGAGAAAGTTGTTTGTGTTGATATTGAAAACATGAATAAAGCATTAAGTAGAGTTATGGAAGATGATATGTTAATGCTTTTCTTAGGAGATAAATCCAACGAGATGAGGATTAACATAGTTAAGAGAGAGCATAAGAAGATAAGTAGAAACAGAGAATTTATGTTTCCATTAATGCAGTCAAGTTTGAATTATAAAGAATTTAAGTTTGAACAACCAAACAGTTTTCAGATTAAGTCTTTGCTATGGAAGACTGCGATTATTGATATGGGAGTAAGTGTTGAAGATTATTCAGGTGACTTCTTTATACAAATAACAAAAGATAAAATTAAGTTCCAAGCAGGAGAGAAAGGAATAGGCAAAACAAAAGTTGAGTATCATAAAAGTGAATTAAGAGAAATAGCACTTGAAGCTGGAACAGAAACTGTTACTATTGACTTAGGATTAAAGTTTATATATGACTTCTTTAGAGTTCTTCCAGATGATTTATTGCTTAAATTCAAAGTAAAAGATAAGAAACCTTTTATATGCTTATTTGAGATGGCGGATGTTAAACTTAACACTTTAGAATCAGCAAGGCCATTTACATTCAGATTTCTTTTAGCTCCAGTATTAAGTAGAGATGAAGATAGAGATACTTCAGATGATGGAGTTGGATTAGAACTAGGAACAGAAGTAAATGTTCCTAATATAGACAACAAGCCAATAGTAGAGGAAAAAGGATTGGAGTTGTGAGTATGTTTTATGATAAGAAAAAGCCATTAAAGCCACAGCTTGATGTAGTTAAAGGGGATATATTGAAAATGAAACCTTTTTTGGATGATTATATAATGGAAACACTTAGTAGGAGAACAAATAGGGATTTAGTTACTTTGAGCAAAATAAAAGATAGAACAGATGAAAAGTTCAGAATACATTTAAGAGAAATGGCAGAGCAAAGGACTACAGACATATATAAAAGGATAATTGAGGGGAGAAAATAATGTTCTTTCATTTATACAACAAAGACTGTAGGAATATGGATATGATAGAAGACAACAGTGTTGATTTGGTGGTAACTTCCCCTCCATACTATAGCGCAAAGGATTATGGGAGTGGGAAGGAAAAAGGTGAGATAGGTGCAGGAGTCAGCTACAAAGAATACCTCAACGATATGGAACAAGTGTTTAGAAACTGTTACAGGGTTCTTAAGTCGGGCCGTTTCATGGCTATCAATATTAGTAACATCCTTGTTGACACTGTAACAATTCCAGTCCCTTATGATTTCTTCAACATACTTAGAAACATTGAAGATTTGTACTATAATGAATGCCCTATATGGACTAAACCAGAAGGAATGTTAAGTCAGAATAGGGCTGGTGGTTGGCTTCAGTTTCCATATCCAAGAAGGATACATTATAATAGATTGTATGAATTTATTTTCATATTTAGGAAGGGTGTGCAAGATTTAAGTTTTACACAATCAGATGACAAAATGTTAAAGGATAATGTATTGGAGAAAAATAAAGAATATCTTAATGATGTTTGGTACTTTCCATGTGCGTCTGCAAGCGACGAAAAACATCCAGCACCATATCCAGTAGAACTTCCAAGACGTTGTATAAGACTTTATACATTTAAAGGTGAAGTTGTATTAGACCCTTTCAATGGTTCAGGAACAACAGGATTAGCATGTAAAGAAGAAGGCCGTAGTTACATAGGATTTGATATAAGTGCTGAATACATAGAACTAGCAAAGAAGAAGATAGGTTGGAAAATAGGAAGCTTATTTGAAGATGAAGTAGAATACAAGGTGTTTAAGTGATAGTTGAATACATGGTAAGGGATAACAAACCTATTATTCATATACTTTATACTGATGAACAAGGTATAAAGCATCATGAAGAAGTAGGTGACTTTGTGCCTTACTTCTATGTTCCCATTGATGAAGTTATTCCTAATGATGAAAGAATTATCAAAGTTGAAGATGGGGAGTTTTATTCATTGCTTGGTGGCAAAGTAAAGAAGATTTATGCACAACTACCTTCACAAGTTAAAGAGTTAAGAGAAAAATTCAAAAAGACTTATGAAGCTGATGTGTTGTTTCCTACAAGATACACAATTGATAAGATTGATGAAATAAAAGGCAAGTTAAGAAACATAACACTTGATATTGAAGTAGATGATTCTGAAGGAATGCCTGATGTAAAGAAAGCTAACATGAGCATTCTTTCTTGTGGGTTACATGATTCATTAACTGATACATACTTTGCTTTGTATTGGAGAAGAGACTTAAAAGAGGGGGTAGAAGAAAAATACTTTGAGGGTCACAAAGTTATACATGTTAAAAGAAGTAACGAGAAGGACTTTCTTTATGAGTTAATTGCTACAGTAAGAAGAATAAATCCAGAAGTAATAACAGTTTGGAACTTCAAGAGGGGACTTGGTGGATTTGATATTCCTTACATATTAAGAAGAATGGAAAACTTAGGAGTAGATAATAACTTGCTTTCACCTCTTGAATATGTTGATGCTGAAAGAGAAAAGATACATGGAGTAGCAATATTTGACTTGCTTGCAGGGTACAAAAAGATGATGCTCAAAGAAATGAGGAATTACAAACTTGATTATGTGGCTGAAGTTGAGTTAGGTAAAAGGAAGATGTCTCATGATGAATCAATATATGAAATGTGGCAGGGAGACTTAGATAGATTAATAGATTACAACATAACAGATGTTATACTTACAGTAGGGATAAATAAGAAGAGAAATGTGCTTGGGCTTTATGATGAAATAAGAAGACTTACAAAGGTTGACTTAACAAGAGTATTAAACTACTCTGTTGATGTAGATTGTGCTTTGCTTTCATATTGCAGGGGGAGGTTTGTTCTTCCAACAAAGAAGAAAATAACAAAGAAAAAGAAGATTAAAGGTGCAATAGTTCTAGAGCCAGAGAAAGGACTACATAGAAATGTAATTGTTTGTGACTTAACAAGAAGTTATCCAAGTGCAATGATAACATGTAACTTATCTCCTGAAACATTCAACTTACAGGGAGATATTATTATTGAGAAGAACTTAATATTTAATTCTACTCCCAAAGGAGTAATACCTTCAGTGCTTGATAGCTTGATAAACTTGAGGAAAGAGAAGAAGAAGTTAATGAAGGGGTATGAATATGGTAGTGAAGAATATAATATATACTACACACAACAGTTTGCATTGAAGAGTTTGATTAATTCTTTCTATGGAGTAACGGCTTTTGAAGACTTTAGGTTGTATGACCAGAGAGTTGCTTCAGCAACAACAAATGTAGGAAGAAAGTTAATTAACTGGTGTGCAAAGATAGCTAAGGATAATGGATACAAAGTGATTTATGGAGATACAGATTCATTATTTATAGAAGTAGATTCTTATGACTTAGATAAAGTAGTTGAGAAGGGATATGAACTAAAAGCTAAAATAGTTGAGAGTTTTGATAGCTTTGCTTTAAGTTTAGGGGCTACTAAACATGTGTTTGACTTGGACTTTGAGAAAGTGTTTTCAGCTATATTCTTCACAGAAGCAAAGAAGAGATATGCAGGTAAGTTAGCTTGGCTAGAAGGAAAAAGAACAGACAAAATGAAGATTGTAGGATTTGATAGTGTAAGAAGTGATACAACAAAAGTAAGTAAGAAAATACAAGAAAACTTATTTGTGTTGATAACTTCAGGAAAGAGTTTGAAAGCTATTAAGGAAGAATCCTATGATTACTTAAGAGAAGAGATTGAAAAGATAAGAGGGGGTAAATACAACTTATCTGACTTGGCTTTTCCTTCTTCAATACAGAAACCAATAGAAGAATACAAAGTGATGGTTCCAGCAGTTAGAGCAATTCACAATGCTTCATTCATAGGAAAAACTTACAAACCAGGAGATAAGGCATTGTTAGTACCACTATCAAAAAGTCCAAGAGGAATGCCTCCAATGGATGTAATAATGATAGATGATGAAAAGGATTTACCTAAAGGATTTGAAATTGATTATGATACAATAATAGATAAGTCCATAAGAATGAAAGTAGAAGATATTCTTCCTTCAATGGGTTTAACATTTGAAGAAGTAGTGACAGGTAGAAAACAAAGCACACTGTGGTAATTAAATGAAATGCAAGAATTGTTTATGTGAACAAGATTGTTTAGATATTGCAGATTGTGGAGAACATGGACAATTTCCTGTGCATTTAGATGATGATGGTGATATGCAAAAATGGATTCTAAAATGTCCTTATTGTGGTTGTGTTAAACCAGAACCAAAGGTGAAAGAATGAAATGTAAATGTAGTCATGAATTGATTTTTGATGAATCGTGTAGGGAGATAGTTCATCTTCATAAGAAAGAAGGTAATGTTACTTATATGCGTTGGAATTGCCCATTTTGTAAATGTGAAAGTCCAGAACCAGAAGAGGAGTTTTGTCCTCGTTGTGATGAAATGACAAAAATAAAGGTATCTATTAATGGTTATCCTACCTGTGCAAGTTGTGGAGATTTTGAGAATAAAAAGGTGAAAAAGTGAAATACCTTTCATTGAACAGATTAACAATTAAGAAGTTACAGTTGATAAGAACTGCATTAGTTAATTATCAAGATGGAATTGATAACTTGAGAGAATTTAAAATTGATGAGGGGGAGCTCACAACAGCTTGGGAAGAAACAAAAGCATTAAGAAAGAAAGTTGAAGAGTTACTTGACTCACATCATGCTGACTACCAATACAAGGTTGGTAAATCAGAACCAAAACCTCTGAGGTGAAAATATGGAAGTAGAAGTGAATATGAAACCAAGGATAGATATCAAGAATGGTATCTATAAAGCAAAGCTAGACAGAATAGAGAGTAAGGACGTGCCAACAAAGGACCCAAAGAAGCCAACCGCTGAGTATGCAGTCTTTGTGTTTAAGCTGGATGACCCAAAGCTCCCAGCTGAGGCCAAGGGATACGAGCTTGAGATGAGTATGCCTGGAAGGGTTACTCCTAACTCAAAACTCAGTGCATTCTTGACAAAAGCAGGAATACAGTTCGTAGGGAAGAAGTCCCTTGAGCTTGATGTTCTGATTGGAAAGAACGCTGAAGTAATGGTTGGAAAGAGGGCCTTTACTGGTAAAGATGGAAAGTCCATTGATACACCAGAGATAAAGGACGTAGAGTTTCAGAGCAGGTGAGGAAGTAATTAAGGTGTCATTGATGAGATTTGATAGGGGGAGTGTTTATTCACAACTCAAAAATGAAAAGTCCATCAATGACATACTTACTTACTTTTGAGGTGAAAACATGAAAGCAGGAGATAAGTTTGAGTTGCTTGAAGGAGAAATAATTGCTATTGGAGAATCAAGAAGAGTAGAAACAAAGACTGGGAAGAAAGTCAATGTTGCAACAGCAAAGTTCAAGAGTGCTGAGACAGGGGTTTGTGACCTTGCTCTTTGGGCTGATAATATTGTGAAGTTTAAGCCTGGAGATAAAGCAGTCTTGAAAGCTGTTGAAGTTAGGGACTATAAAGGTCTGCTTTCTTTAGCAATTTCTCCTCCTAGCAAAGGTGGAAGTATAGAGAGAGCTTAGGGGGAGTATTCTCCCTATTTCTTTCTTTTTATGGTGATAAGAATGGAAATAATAAAAAATAAAAGACTTATGAAATTTGTAATGACATTTGATTTCCTAGCAGGAATTATGTTTCCTATTTATTTTGCAATTACACATGATTTAGTAGGGATGTTGCTTTTTGATATTACTGGAGTAATTGGTTATCTTGGTTTAAAACAATACTTTGAGAGGGAGTGATAAATATGGAAATGAACAAACAGTTTGAAAAACAAGTAATGAAGTTAACTCCCTCAAGTTTTTGTATTATTATTCCTAGTAAAATTGTGAAGGAGTTTGGAATTGAAGCTGGAGATGTGATTACTGGTGTTTTTGTGTCAATACAAAAAAACAAAAGCACAAAAGAACAGAAAGACCTAAAAGTCTAAATATTTATATAGGTGTAAATACTATATATATTTGTTAATTTAAAAGCACAAAAAGGAGTGGTCTCCACCCATAAAGCACGCTTTCTATGTGCGCCAGCCATAAAAGACCTCCAAAAGCTCGTTCTTGTGCGTCTTGGTGAGATTCATGAGTTTTGAACATCATCCAAACGCAAAAAAAGTCTATGATTATTACCAACGAAGGTACTGTCTAGGTTCTTTAGGAATTTGGCATGCTTTAGGGTTAGCTTCTATTAGTTTAAAAGATGAACCTGTTGTTCTTTCAAGTTTAATTATTGCTAATGGAGGTTCTTTTAAATCACAAGTAATGAAGTCTTTTCATACAGAATATAAACATAAATATTGGCAAATTCCTTTTCAACCAACAGATAGAGGAATAATGAGAGAAAACTTAAAAGGAAGTAGAAAACACACTAATAAAATATGGCTTATTGATGATGCTGCTGTGTCTTTTCCTTCACTAGAAGCAGTTAGACAGTCAAGACTTGTAGGATTATTTACAGTAGCATTAATGGATGGGAAGTATTCTTATGCTGATTTTAATGAAACAAAAGAGTTAACTGCGAGATTTGGTTTGTATATGAATATTGCTTATCAAAACTTCTTTCCAATAAAAGCAATGCTAGCAGAGAAGACATTTCTTGAAAGAATTGTGCCATTTAATTTTATACTTCCAAGAGCTGATACTGATAATGTAACTAAAGAATATTTTGGTGGTCATGATTACGGAAAACCTCCAAGATTAAATTTTAAGGAATACAAAGTGGACCTTTCAGTTAATAATATATGGAATGAAATAAAGTATATTAGTCAAATGTTAGAAAAGTATTGTGAATTATCACAGACAAGGGCATCAATGTGGACAAAGATAATTCTTAAATCAGCAGCTGCTATGGAAGGAAGAACTAAAGTTACCAGATATGATTTTGATTTTATTAATGAACACATTCTTTCTTATCTTTCCATGAATATACGATTAGAGCCAATAGAAAGAGTTATGATTAAAATGCTTAGACTTAATTCTGAAGCAAGTTTGGAAGAATTTAAAGATTTCTTAACTTCAGAATTTTGTTTGAAAGAGTTTCCAAATGAACATATAACATATCATTATATTGAAGAAGCAGACAAACATAAGTTCTTTGAGCATGCTAAGAGATTTATTGAGGATGAAAAGAAGATACTCGAGAGAAGTGAGGTGAATATAAATGGTAGGTAGAGGGAGTCTTAAAAAACAGAGGAAATCTAAGTGTATTGGGATAACGAATAGAGTTCAAGTTGGAAGTGAGATTATGTATGTGCCTTTCTTGGATTATGATAACATAAGTTATAATGCTATAGTTAAGGAGATATCAGATATGGTTATGAAATGGAACTTAGGTTGGTGTTACATACTAGAAACAAATGATGATAAAAGACATTACCATGTGTTTTGTCCTACACTCATAACACCTTATGAATTTCTTGGTATATTATGGGATTCAAGTTGTGATATGCCGTATAAGAAATCATTCTTTGTACTAAAAGAGAAAGCGCTTAGAATAACAGCTAAGGAAGATTCGAGAAAACAAAAGTTCCCTGAAGTTTGCACAATAATAAAATATGATTCAGCAAAACCTTATTCAGGTGGTCATATATCCTGGATTAAAAAGTTCTACAATTGTAAAGATTCACAAATACCAGATAGTGTAAATGTAATAAATACAGATGTTGAGTTTGTGTCCTATAAAACAAAACACTTAAACGGTGCTAAAGATGCCTGAAATACGAGTTTATGATGAGACTCCAGACGAGGAGTTTGAAGAGGTAGCTGAAAGAGCTTACAAGAAGATACCTAGAGAATTAATTGAATCAGCAGAAACAGAAACAGCTCTTTCAAATGTCCTTATCAATAAGTATTTCTATAACAGAGGATATGCAAAACTTATGCCTGGAGTTGTTCGGGCATTTAAGAAAAAAGGTTGGTGGGAAGAACCAGAAGTTGTTATTCCAATGGTTCCTTCAGAACCAAAAGTTCAACAAGTAGTTGAACAACCATTAAGTGTTGAAGAGGGAGTAGGTAAAAGAGTTGCTAGGCCAAAAGTTGTTAGGATTAAACTAACAAAATCTTCAAAGGATGAAGATATTGAAAGATATGTTGATTCACGGCCTTCAAGAGCTAAGCGTGGAAAGATATATAAAGTAACTAAGAATAGGAAGTCAGTTAAAAAGGAGGTGTATATAAAAAGACTTAAAAACCTTGTGAAAGGGTGGAATAAACAAAGAACAAAAAAGACAATTTAAGGTGCTAACGTTTATATAGGTCTTAACGTATATATGTATGTATAGTCGAGAGCAGAGAAAGGAGTTAATGACTGCCAGAAGCTTACACAACTCTGGTTTAACTTTTAACTCCGTTTCGGCTGGAATTATCTAGCCTGTCAAGAAGTTTGCTATAATGAAAAAAGGAATTACCGTGTATTGAATTAATTCAAATAGCGGTTGTTATGATTTTTGTAATAGCAAGCTCGTGAATGGCATATACTCTAAAGTTCTCGACTTTCGAGAGGTGGAAATATGAGCACATATCTCACAGACAATATGCAGTTCTTCGGAGACATGATAGCAAATAAATATGTAGTTACAGGTGTCTTCCTTGTTCTTGCATTCTTCATGATAATTATTACTTTTGCTTTCATTGCTTCATTAGCAAGAAATAATAGTTTTGGAGGTAAGTAAATGTCTTTAAATGATACAATAGTTAATCTAGGAGGAATGAGTTGTCAGTATGATAAGCTACCAGCTATATGTCAGGAACTTATTCCAAAGTATAATGATATAGCATTTAAGTATGACTTAATAATAATTGTTGGTCTTTTAAACATTCTTGCAATGGCTTACTTTGCATTTCTAATAAGAAGATATATAAATGTAAAAATGAAAGAAGCAGGAGTTACAAGTATAACAGAGTTACTTAAAAAGAGGTAGGGGGAGTATAATAAAACAGTGTGTTGATTTATATGGCTGGAACAGATTTAAGTAATATCGCACCACCTGATTTAACTCATTTCTTAAATGTTTTCATTTCTTTAGTTCAAGCAGCACTTCATGACATGTTAACATTTGTTTCAGGAGCAGGACCAGTAGTTATTCCAGCTATTGTGATAGTAACATTTATTGTTCTTATATGTGGAACAATATTAACAGTTATGTATATAGTTTTAGCAGCTCTAAAACCAAGGTGGTAAAATGATGAACAAACTAGTAGTAATGTTGCTTCTAATAGCAACTCTTTCATTTGCATACCTACCAGTTTCAATTTCATCAAATACATACCTTGATAATGCTCACTTTTCAGCATTAACAAATGCAACAACTCTAATAAACTTAATTGGAGTCAATATGAGTTGTGTACATCCATTCCTTTCAAACGAAACAATTTCATCTACAAATATAACAACTTATAATTGGTCAGGTTCTTTTTCAGTTAATGAAACAGGTTCTTGGAATTGTACATCCATAGCTTATAACTTGACACAACTTGAAGTAAATAGTACAGTATTTTCAGTTGTTTGTCCTTTCACATTACCAACTAATTACTTAGGTAGTTGTTTAGCTCATATAACAATAACACTTGGAACAAATTTAACTTATTATGATATTGGAGATAATGTAACACTCTGGAGTGATATAACTAATACAAGTAATACATGTAGCATGTATATCTATTCTGCTGATAACTCAACAACTTCAATGCTTTACTCAATAATAAGAGGACAATGGTATTCATATTATAGAGTCAGACAATCACAAGAGATACTTGTAATTCAATCATTTAATTGTTCAGGAAGTGTTACAGGAATAGGTGAGTTTGTATTAACAAAGAATCCAATAACTGTAACATCAAGTTCATGGGAGGGAGCTTGGTTAAATCTAGTTAATTATGGAATTATTATAGTTGTAGGTTTAGTTGTGCTTGTTTTGATAATAGTCATAGGTCCATCACTTATAGGAATGATGTTTGAAAGTTATAAGAAGTAGTTTTTGTGATTGATATGTATAAAAAAATACTTTTGTTCTTAATACTTATTTCAGCACCCTTAGTTTTGGCAACATCTTCATGTAGAATTCCTTTTCAGGCATCTGGTTTTAAATATGCTAATAATACTTTAATTCCAGTAGCAAGTGTTAGCACTTATGTATATGTTGACCCAACAGGAGGAATCCCAGTATATTCTGAAACGTGGGCAACAGGACTTCAAGATGGATATGTAAGTGTGACAATGGGGAATAATACATTTGGAAATCCACTTAATTTAAATTGGGGACAAACATATTGGCTTGCAGTTAGCATAGATGGAGTGCCAGTTGAAATGATTGATAGCTATGGAGTATCTTCTTTTCGTCAGGCATTCACAAGCACACAAGGAGAGATTGTTCAACTGACCGAAGTAAATGATTCAGTAGTTGCTCAATCTGTAAGAATAGATACATTAAACATAACAATTGCTTATATCAATGGAACATTAATTCCAAATTTAATCACTTCAAATAGCTCAATTAATACTAGAGTTGATACTTTAAACACAACTATTCAAAACTTACTAACTTCAAATACTTCAATTTGGAGTTGGTTTAGTGATGCATATTTAAATATTACAAACTTACAAACTTCAAATAACTCAATCTGGAGCTGGATAAATAATGCTTATACAAACATCACAAATCTTCAAAGTTCAAACACTTCAACAAATTTAAGAATTACACAGTTAAATGTGTCAGTACTCAATATTTCTATGGGAGCTTTTTATAGTAAAACTGTTACTACTTATACAGGAAGCCTTACAAGTGGTTCTTTAGTTGGATATCAAGCTGGGGATGCTATCTGTAATATTACATATCCAGGAACACATTTCTGTACACAAGAAGAAGTTATGGAAACAATACGAAGAACGAATGTTAGCACTATGGCTGCTTGGACGGGAGATGCGTGGGTGAGTTCTGGGGCTCCAAAATATGCTCCTGCCCCAACACCGGTGAATGATTGTAATGGTTGGACTTCGGCAGTTGCATCCTCGTATCTTGGAAATTATTGGCATTTCAGTGCGACAGGAGGAGGGTATGGTGCAACAATAAATTGTGGAACTTCAGTTGCACTAGCTTGCTGCGGGGTGGGATAATGAGAAAACTATTAATTCTTTTGACATTTATTATTATAATCGGAAGTATCTCAGCATCATATTGGGTAATTGACTTTAACAACTGTCCTCAAACTTATCAATCTCAAACCTGTATTTCTCCAACATTAGTTTGTGGTTATAGTGGAGGTATAACATACTGTGCTAATCCAGCAACAGTCATAGCGCCTGCTTCTACAGCAACAAGCAACACTGACCAAGACGGTGGAAGTTATAATGGAGGATATTTAATTGATTGTTATGCTTTTGATAGTGGAACTCCATATTGTAATAATGAAGGTTCTTTTTGGTGTGACCGAAATAGTACTTGCTACACAACAAAACATAAGGACACTACCTGTACAGCCAATGTTTTCGGGATGAGTTCTTGTGGAAGTTGCAGGTCTGGGTATGGAGACTGTGGGGGAGATGACGCTTGCGAGACGCAGTATGGAGTAACAGCCTGTTCAGGAGGAGCAAACAATAATGTTCCTTCTTGTGGGAACTGTGTATGCAATTCAGGAGCGCATGACTGTGATTCAGGAGGGGCAGGAGTTGGGAATGGTTGTGAAATTGTGGATGGAACTGCTTGTTCGATTGGAGGTTTAACTGGAGTATACAATGGCTGTTCTGGAGCGTCTGGAAATTGTGTTGTTCCAACTTCTTATTTTGTAACTGGAAGCAGAGCCAATTATTCAACAGCAAATCCTCTTCTCTGGGGGAAGAACTATGGGCTTGGGTGGCTTCTTAACTTCTCGAACAGTTCAGATTCAGTTTGGGGAGTAAACCAATATGGATGTGTTGTTTTCCCAGATACAACCTCACAATGCACTGCCAGCACTGGCGGGACTTCTTATTATGCAAACATCACAGATTTGCAGACTTCTAATACCACTACAAACAATAGGATAACAAGTGTGAATGGGACTGTCAATAATTTGATTACTTCCAATACTTCAATTTGGAATGCACTTGGAGCAGTGAGTATCAACTTTACCAGTTTCACAACTTCTAACACGTCAATCTGGAGCTGGTTGGATGGAGCTTATACTAATATAACTAATCTTCAAAGTTCCAATAGCTCTGTGAATACTCGGATTAATACCCTAAATACTACGATAGCCTACCTGAATGGGACGTTGATTCCAGCACTTTATACAAACGTATCTAATCTTCAATCTTCAAATACAACAATCTGGACTTACATAAACAACAATTATGTGAATGTTTCGAATCTCCAAACGTCGAATACTTCCATTTGGAGTAACCTAAATCCTCTCTATAAGAATGTTACAAGCATCGGGAATTGGACTCTTGATAAGCCTTCGTATGTTCCATATACTGGTGCAACGAACAATCTAACTATGGGTGCGAATAACATCACGGCTCAGAATTACTCCTTGACTGGTTTCTCGGGATATATGAGTGGGAATTCAACTTGTGTGAGGATTTCATTTAATTCCTCTGTGTATTTTGGGATTGGGAGTGCTTGTGGATGAAAAAACAGATTCTCTTGATTCTGTTGATGTTAGTTGGCTTGAATTTTGCGATAGTCAGCCTTAATAGGACAGGCAATGTATTCAATATGACAAACTCATACCGCTCCTATTATATCAATGCAACTACCGCAATTCAGTACACGAATGATTACCTTAATTATTGGTCTACAAATGCATTCTGCATCAACACGACGATGACTGGCTATCGCTGTCAGGAGAATGTTACTGGATGGGTTTGGACTAATTCTACGAATTCAACTGATATTTACTTGACTGCTGGTTTAAATATCTCTGGGTCTGGTGGGCATTGGCTTAATATAACCCTGCGATATTACTTGAACGATTCTGCTGATAAGATTGAAATTACCCCAACATTTAAGGGTGATTTCACAAGTGCAGCAACCCAATTCATCTGGAGAACTCATAACATTCAGATTGATAGGACTAAGGAAAATGATTGGATTCGTGTTTGGAATACTACGGGATTGGAAGATTATCGATTAAATACCACTTCAAATAAGACTTACCTTTATTCTGGATTGGGACAAAAATCATTTGAGCTTTATGATAATATTACCACTAATTTTACTAGAACTGAATGGGAGCAGAACTTCAATTTAGGAGTGACTAAAACAAGTGAGTATAATGCTTATGTAGATATTTATCAGAATGTAGCTTTATCTGGAACATGGACAAAAACATGGAATCTCTGGTGGGTCGATGCTCTTTGTTCGTGGACTTGCACATCAACAGCCCCTTCTGGTACTGTTACAATAGCACAAGGGGATACTTTTGCTATGAATGGGAGACATCAGACAACTGGAGGAACATGCAACCCAGCAGGGCAATACAACGAAGCTCAATTCCTTAACAATACTGTCCCAACTTGGTATACCATACCCGATTCAAATGCGAATATGACATATGGGCCATTTGATTCAAATCCTGATTCGGGTTCTATATCCTCATGGACAATCACAGGAAATAACTGGGCTTCGACTTATTATAGTGTGAGAGTTCACTGTTATTATAATTTGGCAAATGCATATACACATGAGCAATATGTGAATATCACTGCTCCGCCAACAACAATATCCTGCACTGGACTTTCAGCGAATACAACCCTCTCAGCAGATACAAAAGCATGTTATAACATCCTAACAAATTACACAACATTTGATTGCAATGGCAAAGTCATGTATGGGGATAATCTTGTTACTGCTTTCAACATAACCAAAGGAATCAATATAACCATAAAAAACTGCAACTTTGCTAATTACACGTCAGTAGTGAATGCAACTGATTCAGTGAACTTGCTCTTTTATAACAACACATTCTCGAATACAAATGCAAGTTCAACTAATGGTATGAAGAGGGATTTTGGGTTCTATCTAATATACAGGTCAAATAGCACAATCATAGCCAACAGTTCAATGTGGAATGTAACTATTTATAGGGCATCAGGATGGATTAACACTGGTGGAGATTTATATGTAATTAGGTTGTCATCATCACTTAATGCGACGGTCTCAAATGTCTCTGCAAATGATTCTAGTGGTAATTTTCATTCTGGTGGTGGTGACCCGACAATACAGCAAATTGGTTATATTGTTGAGACGGATGGCCTTGTAAGTAATATGACATTCAGCAAGATATATGGTAATAATGTTACCTATGGCTTTTATCTAGATGGTTCATTAATTAGTGGAGCTTACTCCTTGACTGATTCCAATACATCTGTTGCTTATACTGGGCTTTATTCAAATGTTTCTATCACAGTCAATAAATTCAATGTTTCTGCAGGGCCAAACATAGGAACTATGGTTTCACAAGTAAGTTCAGCAGGCTCAAATTACTCCAATATCAATGTTATTGGCTCTGGTCAGGTAACTGGTATTGGTTTTAGGACTAGTTCTGCAAATACTAGTCTTTCTAATCTCTCATGCTTCAACACCACTTATTGTATCAATGATGCACATGCAAGCGATATATTCACTGCAAATAACATAACCTCAAATTACTCTTATTATTGTGTTTATTATTCATACGCCATCTCTAAGTATGGATATATAAACAACATCGTCTGTGATTATTCTAACTATTCGATATATGCGCAATATCAAGCTGATGGTGGGTTTCTAGTATCAAATGGGACGCTTGTATATAGGAATATACTGAAATCTGAGACTGTGTGGTTAGGTTCATTGGTTACTAACTTGACCTTCTTGAACGTGACTGCGAATTTCACAAACTACACTTACCAAGTTGGGCATGGAGACAACAACTTCACAGTCAAATGGTATGCAAGAGTAGCAGTCAAGGATTCGGGTGGTTCAGCGTTAGTTGCAACTGTGAATGTAACTAACAACCAAACAGGTAATGAGTATTATGGCTATCAGTCAACAACACCTTATTTCATAGCAAACGATACAAGATATGGAGCAGTGACTAACACAACTTATAACAATCACTACATAGTGGTTAATTTATCAGGTTACACAACAAATTACACTTACTTTAATATCTCCTATAGGGACCCGATAATCAACATTACACTTTACTTATCCTCCCCTCCAACCAGTTCATGTACCTACAGTGGTTCTGGCAATTGGATTATAGAGCTTCCAGATAAGTGCAACATCACCAGTTCACAGTACATATATCCGAATAATCTGACTTTCAATGGCACTTCAGGATATGTGACCTTTGGGACATCAACGAATGCTTTATTAATCATGACAGTTAAGAGGTTCTATTGGAATGGAACAGGTAGTGTTTATATGTGGTTTAAGAATTCAACATGGTTCAATGGAACTATGGGTAGCTGATGGATATGTTGAAACTATTTGTTGTCTTGCTGCTTATATCTTCCATTTCCCTTGCGGATGGGTTCATCTTCAATGGACATGGAAGCAATGAAACACAGATAGGAAACATGAAAGCAGATACAGTTTACAATGGGTTTATAGTAAAAGCTTCTTTAACAGATGGTCAACCGATTAGCAGGAATGGTTCCTATGGAACAAATTGGGGACAAGTTGGATACTTAGCAGCAATAGTGGGTTCAGAGGTGTATCCTCCATACATAAGTTTTGTGTATCCAACTCCCTTGGATAACACTACTCAACTAATTGATTATGTAACTATAAATGTAACTACGGATAAGCCAGTATTACTTTGTCAACTTGACTGGAATGGAACTTTCTATATAATGACGCCTCTATCAACAACCAATTGGCAAGCTACATTGGTGGGTTTGAGCTATGGGGATTATACTTATAATGTATCTTGTGTGACTTTCTTCTGGGCTGTAAACACTTCTGAAACACGTCACTTGAGATATGTTAGTTCAGTGTCTGGATATACACTTATATCACTTAATCTCTGGAGCAATCAAACCTATTATGATGTAGGAGATTCAGTGCTTATCTGGACTAATCTTACTCATAATGATACATATAATACTTTATACATATATGGTTCAGATGGAAGTACATATCCAATGACTTTTGCAGTGTCAAATGGATACTGGTATGCTTATTGGGTAATAAAGCAACCTCAAGACTACATAATAGTAGAAGGCTTTTCGTTCTCTGGAAATATAACAGCTTATGGAGAAATGAAAATAACATACAATCCAATGACTACATCAAGAAGTTCATGGGATAGCGTGTTACTAACACTTTCAACATTGCTTGTTCCACTTATATTTATTGGAATGACATTACTTGGCATAGTAATATTCATAATATTCATCAAAGGAAGAGTTAGGCCATCATTACCCAAAGCTCCTTCAGATGCAGGGACTCCTTTCAGACATCAAGTAGGAGTTATGGGGCAAGGTGCTTTAGGTAGTTTAAACAATGTGCGAAATATAGGGGGCATATTCACAGGACTTGTGTTTCTTGTTTTCACATTGTTAGCGGTCTTTGTAATTTTGTCTATTTTGTACTATATAGGAAAGGTGTTTCATCTAATATAAAAAGGACAAGAAACAGTGCTAACGTTTATATATGTCTTAAACGTATATATATATGTAGGTCGAGTACCGAGGAGGTAAGATTCCATGGCCGCAACAACTTGTCTGTTCGGGGCAATAAACAGCTCCTACCAGCTCATCGACATGTGCTCAGTGCTCAAAGTACTGGTCGACCTATCAACTTTCATCAACGATGCGTTCTCGCCGTTGATACAGCTGATGGTACTCGTCATCGTACTAGGTGCAGTACTGTCCATCGTTGGAGCTATCCTGTACACAGTCTTCTCTGCCATAAAGGGCAGCTTCGGAGGCTGGAAGTAGGATACTTCCTTGAAGGGTATAAGTGAGGGGTTCTACCAGCCCCTCACTCACCTCCCTTTCTTTTAATATTTTATTATTCGTTCCAGGAGAGTGAAACAATGAATATATCAAGAACACTTCCATTAATAGTATTACTACTTCTATCCTTATCAGTAATTTCTTTTGCGTGGCTTGCATTACCTGCGCAGTATGTTAAAATTACTCCAGTGCCACTATCAAACCAGTTAAGTGTTTATATTTTTGTCAATCAGAGTGGTGCTGGAAAGTACTATCCACACTATCCTCCTTATGACACTTATCACGTACAAGGTTTTGGAGCTAGAAATGCATCTGTTGCTCTTTCTATGAACTCAAGTGATTTCGTGTTCACTTGTTATGGTGGAGTAAACAGTATTGATTATTGTTATACTAACTTTATAATAGACACAAGCAAGGTTAATGCTCCAGTTAATATGAGTGGTGCAAATTACTTTTCTTGTTCATCTCCTACTACCAATACAGTAATAGCTAATGTTACAACTGACTGTGCACAATTCTTTGGGCCGACATACACTTCTATGTATGGTGCTGATTGGTCTATGTTAGTTGTAAATCAAACAGGTAGTATTTTCACTAACTTGTGGACAAATAATGTAAACCCAACAGCAATTTGTATGGCTAATGTAGTTAATGATGGAAGTGGTTATTTCTACTTTAACTTATATCATCCAGATTGTGGTGGTTGTTCACCAGAACTAAATTTTTCATGTAATTCAAGTAGTGGCAACAAAATGATGTGCTTAAATCATCAATACATATTACAAACATCATGTGCAAATGGTGGTTGGTCTTACTGTAATCTAACATCAGCAACAGCATGTCCATTAGTTAACTACGCAGGAGCTACTTGTAACTCAACAACTTCTTGTGCGTCTGGTTATACATGTTCTTGTGGAATTTCGGTTGCTCCAACATTTCATAATGAGGTTTGTACTGGTTCTGATGTAGGAGTTTGTTTAACAAACAAAGATGGAACTTGTAATGATGATAGTCAGTGTTTATCTGGTTTGTGTTATGGTAAAGATTCAGGAACTGGTTATTGTGCTACTCCATGTACAACAGATACAAATTGTTCAACTGCAGATATATGTACAAATATAAACACAGTGTTTAGTGGTTCAAGTAATTATAGATACTGGTGTGGTCCTGGAGCAAATGATTATTGTGCTAGAGGTTTTATATATTCAACAAGTTACTGTCTAAACAAATTGAGTGCTTTCTGTACTGGAAGTGATTCGTGTTATTCACAGAACTGCAAACAAGAGTGTGGTGGAGGAGTTAGCAGATGTGTAATTCCAACATATTCTTGTTATTGTACAAGTAGTGCAGAATGCACTGGTGGGCAGTCATGTGTACAACTAAGTTATTCAGGACCAGAATCTTTAGCTGGCGGAGTTTATGGTAAGAAAGTTTGTGTTCAAGGAAAAGCCAATGGTCAAACATGTTCTTCAAACTCAGAATGTAGCTCAAGCAACTGTCAAAATGGATATTGTTGTACATCTGGAAAAGTATGTTGTTCAGTAGATACTGAATGTCCAATTACTCAAGCTTGTTACACTAATAGTGGTTGGGCAAGTACAAATCTTTATTATGCTTGTAATGATAAGAAAGGATTTGCTTCTTATTGTAGAGAAGATAAAGAATGTTTAACTCCTCCATGTACTAGTTATCAATGTGGTGGAACATCAACTCCAACGTACATAACATATACAACTACACTTCCAGCAAACAACACAATACTTGTATATGATATATTCAATATAACAGTTAGTTACTTAGTTTCATCTAATAACTCCGCAGTTCCTATTAGTTTGTGTAGATTATATGTAGATGACATTCCACAAGCGTATGTAACATGTGGAGTAATATCAGTTCAAATGACTTCAACTGGAACACATAGATTTTATGTATCTGGAGAAGCATTTAGTTTCGCAACATCAACAACTCCAACACTTCAAGTAATTGTTATAAATCCAGCAACAGTTAACGCAACAGTTGGTAACAGATGTGACTTTAATAGTCAATGTGCAACTGGTCGTTGTGAATTCATACAAGAGCAATACTATCGTAGGTGCTGGACAAGTTCAGATTGCTTCCAAGGAGGAACTTGTTCTGGCGCTGACCAATATCTAGGTTTGCAAGGATGGTGTTCTAACTTAGTTAACTATGGAATATGTTGTGCTAATGATACAATGCAGTGTTGTGACCCACTTGGTTCAGCAAAGTGTGATAACGCATATTCTGGTTTCGAGTGCAATCCATCAACATACACTTGTACTCAAGTAACTAAATCAGCAGGCACACAATGTAACAGCCAATCAGATTGTAATCCTGGATTATTATGTCTTCCAAACTCAGGTCCATATAAGTACTGTTGTGCCGCACACAGTTCATCAGATTATTGTTGTAATATAGATAGTGAGTGTCCAACAGGATTTGTATGTGATTCAAAAGTAGGCGGAACCTACGTTTGCACACAACCATCAGGAGGACAAGGAGTAGGTCAATCATGTTCTTCAACAAGTCAATGTATAGGTGATAATGGAGCATCAATGACTTGTCAAAATGGAGTATGTACATCATTTGCTTGTGATAGTGGGGTTCCTTGTGCAATATGCCTTAATAGTACTGGTGGACAAGTAAATATGGGAATGCAAGCATGTGGAATAGCAAATAACACAAGAAGTTTAGTTTGTAAATCGTCATTATCTGAATGTACATATACAGGTGGTCAGCAAACAAGTAGTGGAGGAGCAGTATCTGGAACAGTAACAGTAGAAGATTTATTCTCTCAATTACTTGTATTACTTTACTGGGTAATGGCAGTAGTAATAATATTCTTCATAATAGCACTATTCATTTCAGGTCTTCATCTAGCTTATGGTTTAGTAAAGAGGTAGCAAACAAGCTACTTGTGATGTGATGTAATGAAAGGAAAAATATCAGTATTAATTCTTCTTCTTTTGCTCACAGTAACTTATTCCCAATACACACCAACAATTCCATCAGGAGATTGGTATGATTGGACTAATTATGGAAATCAACCAGTAACTGGTACCGAAAAGAATGCAGAAGTATATTATTATTCAAGTCAAGGTGATATTGGTCCTTTTTCATCCAAATTGATAAAGTGCTGGGTTCAATTCAATTTCACAAGTGTTAACACAACACATTCAAAAGCATCAAGATGGATAATGCTTCTTTATAGTAATGGTAAATTAGTAAGAACTACAGGACCAAGAAGTATGCCATTTCTAGGAGAAATAACATACAACGATGTAATGATGTCTGATTTACTAGGTTCTTTTACTAGTTTACAAAGATATTACTATTTTGATTATTCTTATGATAATAACATATCATCCACTCAACTTAGCAATATATGTGGTAATGATGGAGACCTATTAATAAGTTGGTTCTCTGGACCAGATGATTTATTCTTCTTTAATGTAACTAATATTCACTCAATAACTGATGTATTAAGTCATTATGATAGTAGTTACAAAGGAATAACATATATGTGTGTAAATACAACTAATGATAGATTAAATACAAATAAAACAAATAGTTCTGTAGATTATGTAGTTCCAATAAACATAAATCTTATTTGTGAAGACGCAAGAGATTCATGGACAACTATTACACAAAACAACAATATATATATTAAGTACTCAACCCCAAAATATCCTTTTAATGCAACAACATATCCAGATGAAAAAGAGTATTTCCAGTACATACAAGTCCTTTCAGATTCTGGTTTAGCAGCAAATTCAGTAGCATCGCAAATATCAGATGCTATATATCAAGGTGGCTTACAGTTATTCCAGGAATATAGAAAGTTTATTTTCAAAGATATGCCTGAACCAATACCAACAATTGTAAAAACATTAAATGAACTAACAAACTTAGGAGTAGTAATAATATCATTCCTTTTAATGCAGAAAGTATTCATGTACTTCTTGTCATTTAGAAAGTCAATAAAAACATCACTTTCAAAAGCAGGAATGGTATTCAGTCAATTAATGTTCTGGTTTGTAATACTAGTACTTTTCTTCTATTTCATGACCCACATGGTATATCTGTGTGGAATGAAAACAGCAATAACAGTATATGGTCTTGGATTAATGGGTGTTCACTTCCAAGCACCTCAATCAATAACAGATGTTCCAGCTGTTGCATGGGACTTGCTTTATGTTGGTTTCGTAGGAACATCAATATCAGATTGTACAGACTATTACCAATTATCTAAAGATTCACATGGAGCAATAATATCATCAGACTTTATAAATCTTGAAAACGCTAAAATATCATTACTCTTAAGAGCAGATGTAGTAGTAATGTTGTTATTCATAATAATGACAATCCTTGCAATACTCTGGGAAACAACTTCTTACATAAGACGCAAAGTAAAAGGAATGGAAGAAGACATTCGTAGACCAGATGTAGATAATACCGACTATGAGGATGGAATGGATTGAGACGAGAAGCGTCTTTGGTGCTTTAATAGAGGTGTACACATGAACTTTAAAATGTTTGTATTGAGTCTACTGCTAATGCTCGCAGTACCTTTTTCTCAGTCAGTAGCTCCTGGAGAAATAAAACCATATCCAGGTAGCGTTCCAATGGTTAATCAAACCATTACTCAACCTCCTCTTATTCCTCCAATGATAACAACAGGCATAGTAATAATAATAGGAATATTTGTAGTTCTTGGTATGTTCGCAGCATTCATTCTCATAGTACTTCTCATGATTAAATTTATATTCCCAGCTAAACCACTTCAAGAATGGGAGAAGCTAAGGAAAGAACGTATTGCAATGGCCAAAGGTTGGAATGGTTCAACTCTTGATGTAGTTTCCCTTTCAGGTAATAGAGATGAAGATATTCCTCCAACAGTTTTAGGTTACTGTACAGGATTCAAAGCAGAGAAAGCATTTGACTATGTAACTTATCACACAGGTCTCCCAGGTTACCTATTCCTTCTTAGATACCTAAAAGGTCAGAAGTTTCAACTTTACATCCCAATCCTTGATATAATGATTCCAGAGGACCACGTTATACAAGTAGAGCCAACTAAGCGTGGAGCATTGGGTAAAAACTTAGTAATATACGCAACTGGAGTTTCAGTAGAAGTACAAGGTTACGAATCTCCTAACTCAACAACAGTTCCAGTTAGCTCAAGAATGAAAGCAGAGCGCTCAGATATAATATCTCGCACACACGCAAAAACAGCATCCCACATCCCAGAAATATCAGAAAAGCTTTGGGAAGGAGGCAAAGAACACTTCAAGAAAAGGGACTCAGAGCCAAGTAGAGCACCCGCTGGTAAGTAGGTGATTAAATGTCTGATGAGGGGGAGTCATCAAAGGGAGAGTCTTCACAGTTTGTTGAGGTAAATAAGAATGAAATGCGTGGTAAATGTCTCACATGTAGAAGAGGCCAGTTCTTTCTTGGTGTTGTCTGGTGTATGCACCCAACACTCAAGTCAGGCTACAAGCTTCATTCAGCATGGGATACATGTGATGGATGGGAACTATCATGGGAGTTCAAACAAATGAAGAACATGATACGTTTCAGAAAAGATGGTAAACCAATAGAGGAGGGTGATTAAAATGGTGTTATTTGCAAAACCAGAGGGTAGTGGAGAAATAATAGAGCAATCAAGTCCAGAAGCAATAAGGTATCTTTTAATAGTTAGCTTCATAACAACAAACACAAAACTATGGAAAGACAACTACAAGAATGATGCTTTTTATGCAGAGTCAATGAAGATTCTCCGAGATTGGGTAACAATGTCAGATGCACAACTTAAAGATAAATATCCAAAGCTTCCAATGAAGGTGTAATGATGAACAACAAGAAAGAACCTAAGGAGGAACTAGGAGAACAAATAGAAAAGCAAGTAGAAGAGTGCTTAGATAAAATAGATAAAGCAATAACAGGTTATCACTTAGCAGTTAGATACCTAGCACTTAAGAGAATATTAAATGATGAAACATCAATAATGAATAGAGAATATCAATGGATAGACCATTGGATACCTCCCCCTTTAAGTAATGATAATATGATAAGGTAGTTTAACATGGCCGTCCAAATTGAACCTTCAGAGTTTGTAAGCAAGTTCGTATCAATACCTGAGGGTTCCTCCATGTATTTCAGTAACTCAGCAGAGTATGCTCAGATATTTGCTCTAATGCTTGGAGAAACAGATATATCAAACCAAATCCAAGAAATAAAGAACAATACCTCTCCCGAAATAGGTATTGAGTTATTCCGTATCGAAACAGAAGTAATACGTTGGATATCATACCCAGACAAAAGAATAGTATTCGAGTTCAGCAATGGTCATCACAAAGAATTCAAAGTGTCATTCCTTTACAATGAACTTAAGAAAGTAAGATTCAATCTGTTCTCCATGGTTTCAGCTCTCATGGTTAAACACAAGATTCAGTTCCCAATTAACTTCAATGCTCCAACCATAAAAGCAAAGTCCTTAAGAAAGGATTTCACAAAACCCAGGTACTAAAATGCCACAGTTAATAAACCCAAATGAGCTATTACAGCATAGCGAACAAGTACTTAATGTCATACATAAAGTCAAACACCGAAAACTTATAGACCCTTCAAGTTACATATCAAAGACAGAAGAACCAAAAATAAATGATGTAGGAGTTTTAAAGCTTCAACAAGAAATAAAGAACATCGCAGATGCAAGAGACTTCACATCTTCCCCATTCGTTCAATTCTTTCATGCAGTAGAATACGAAGGAATAACAATTGACCTCAAAACAGCCTTACAAATAAATCTCTACCCACTTATAGTTCCAGAAATAACATACCGCTTATCAACTACCCAGAATATGAACTGGTCCGTATTCGGTTCTCCAGGTTCAGGTAAGTCCCTAACAGGTTTGGCTTTGTATGAAATAATATCCAAGCTCACAGGAGTAAGTCTCAAAACAAGGAACATGTTCACAAATGGTAACTTGTTGTATCAAAGACTTCTTCAACTTTACGCAAGAGGAGAACAAAAGAAAGATTTATTTAAGAACGATGTAATATTTGTTGATGAAAATGTCAAAGATGTAACAGGTCTAGGTGCAGTTCACTCATTAACTCAGCAAACAGAAATGGAAATTCGTATTAGGAAAGCAATGATTCACTTTATATGGGTCAGCACAGTCCTCTATCCACATCAATCAACCGTAGTCCTAGAAACATACGACTCAGAACGTGACAAAGAAGAAATATGGAGACTTCTTCGTGTTAGGTGTCTCGTATATGACCACAGCAACATTCTCAAAGGTTCTCTTATCATGCCAATGCCCCGTCAAGATGTAATAGATGCTTACACTCGTCATATCAAAGACGAAGGAAACAAAAACTTCTTCGCAGGTGAAGTAGACCAGCGTGCAGCAATGCTTCGTAAAATAGCCCAAGACTGTCTCAAAGACGCAGAGTATGTCAAGCTCAAGAACAGAGAACAGCGCTTCCAATATCTCGATGAACACTTCGGTTACATGAAACTTACAATAGGTATGCAAGCAAGAATCATAGGCTTAACCAAGCCAACAAAGGGGGAAGGAGATTCTTATGTATGAAAAAGTAGACTTATCACAATTCAACAATGTAACAAAAGGTTCTAAAACAAAAGAACTAGCAAAGCGTGCCTTCAAGAAGCATAAAGCTGGTCTATCAGTATCAGATTATGAAAAGGACTTGATAGCAATGTATTATCCATGGTTATGTGAGGAGGGGGTAGATTAGTATGGAATTTATAGAATGGATGTTAAAAGATATCAAATTAGTATGGGAAAATAGGTATGCCTTAATAATAATAGGAGTAATACTTATCCTATTCATTATACTAGCACCATATCTTCCTAACAATAGTTCAATGGCTTGTCAATTAAACTCAACAATGTGTAACAACAGCACTTATAGATTAAGGTAGCTAGAGGTTTTTAATATGGGCAAAATATCAATCTTCAATGGCAAATACGTCTTCCCAGTCCCCTGGAAAACAGGTGCTCACTACTCCCAGGCCAGGCTTCAAGAATTCATAGGCCAAGAAGGTATTCTTAAAGAAATCAAATCTACTGCTGGGCCCGAAGTTCGGAGCGAGGAATCATTCACTTCCAAGGCCAAGGAGAGTCTACTTATAAAAAATACCTCTCCTTCCAATGACCTCCATAAAACTTCGGTGACTAAGAAAGAAACTCTCAAGGATTTACTTCCAGAAACAGTTAACTACAAATGGCACAAACAACAAGAACAAGCAATCAAACGCAAAGCTCGTGAGGAGCAGTTAGAGAAAAAAAGAATCCATGGTATAGAATACATTCCAGTACATCAACTCAAAACAATGAAGTTCCAAAAGCTTCCAAAGGAACAACCAGTTAAATCCGAACCTAAGCTCGAAGTCCCAAAACCTCAAAAAGTAGGCATTGGTACCAAGACATACAACTTCGTAAATGATATATCATACAAAGACTTATCCAAAAAAGTATTCATGTCCGCATGTGTTCTGGTCTTAATCGGTATTGTTCTTGGCGCAGGATTTATATTCGTAGGACTTACCATGCCTTATTACTTCGTAGGATACCAAGTAACAATTGAAGTCCCCTACAATGGTACCGGGGGAGTCTTATCAAATAACACAACTGCCCCCTATATAGCTCCAGCAAAACCCGTTCCACCTTCACAAGTAATAGTAGTAACCCTACCTAAAAATCCAGTAGTAGTAGTTAACAACACACAACCTAAACCAGTTAATCCAGGAGGAGTAGTATCAAATACAACAAACACAACTCTTCTACCTCCTCCTCCAGCTCCAATTGGTACAATAGTCAAAGACGAAAAAGGAGCACAACACGACACCTCAGACATACCAACACAGTACCGTTTCCAAACACCCTTCTCATGTTATTGGGACTTGCGAGCAAAAGGTTTCGGCAAAGAGCTCAACGTAGAATATGCCTGCAACTCCCAAGATACAGGACTCTGGACCGAAGCATGTACTTGTTGTCGTCAGATATATCCAGATAGGTGCTAGTTTGAGATATGACAACATATCCGGCCTAAGAGGAATACTTATACTAATAGTTGTTATTTTTCATTTAGGTTTTCTCCCATCATTCATAGTCAATCTCGCAAACGCAACATTCTTCTTATTATCAGGTATCTTCTTCCACTCAAAACCAGTAACAAAGCTCCTAGCAATATCACTCATAGTATCCTACATTCTTTACTTCTCAGGTCCATACTACAACATCATAGGATTTATTAATTTCATCATCTACCCATCAGGTAGTCACCTATGGTTCATCTTCGCATTAATTCTATTCCAGTTCCTAGCATCAAAACTAGAAGTCTTAACACTTCTAATACTTTCATTAATACTCCAGCTAGTAACAATTAACCCCCTATACAACTACATTCTCTTATTCCTTCCATTCTTTTGCATAGGAATCATTTACAAAGAACATCTTATAAAACTCCTAGAACAACTACCAAGTATGCGAAACAAATATCTCATAACAATAGGTAACAACAGCTTATGGATTTACCTTCTTCATCCATATCTCCTAACACTTATTCAATTCATCTACATGAATTTATTTGTTTAAATGTGTTAAACAAAAAACACAAATTAAAGTCGCAACCTTTATATAGGTCTTCGTTAATATATATATCGTAACAAGGAAACAATAGGTGAGATAGTTGGGAATAGGCACAACCATCCTCGAAGCAAACAAGAATCTTTGGGGCGGAATAATTCATCACGGGTATGAGGGGGGCAAGGGGGTATTATTAGGTAAAAAGAAACAAAAGGAAGAAAAACCCAAACAATGGAAGCACTAGGTGATAACAATGACAAAAGTTTATATTGCAAAGTGGGCAGAAGATTTAGAAGGAGACAAGATAAAATTATATGAAGATGCTTTCAAAGAAGGGTATGAACACGCACAAAAAGAAAAGAAACAAAAGCCAAAGAAATGGAAATATTAAGGTGTTCAAATGCCAAAAAGGAAACACAAAGTCAAAGTACACAAACGCAAGCACAAATATCGCAGGGGGAGTCTTCATAAAAAAAGCGCACCAGAAAAGTTACTTCACGCCCAAGTCCTTTCAGGTTCATCCGCAAACATCTTAGGTGGTTTCAAATGGTAATTAATTTCTCCCATTGTTGTCCCAAATGTGGTCATAACCTTTTGTGGGTAGACTCATACTGGAAATGTACACATTGCGGAGGCGAATATTTCAGTTCCGGTGGTAAGAAGTATCACCTAAAACCATCAAAGAAATGGAGGTATTAGGTGTAGTATAATAAGTAGTGGTGTCAATTATGCCCATCAAACCAAAGTATCAAAAAGTTTTACATGCCATGCAGAAGAAATATGGTAAGAAAAAAGGTACCCAAGTCTTCTACGCATCCGTCAACAAGTATCATTGGGACTACTCCCTTAAAACAAAAGCATCAAAACCTCATCAATGGAAACATTAGTTGATAAACATGGTAAGAACAACAGGCAATCCAGATGACCGAAGGAAATATTCCTTGTTATCAAAGGACATCTTCGCAAAGGGCACAAGCGAAAGAGTGCATGAACCAATCGAACAAACAGAAAAAGAGCGTTACAAGGTCATGTTATCAAAGATTTATGACGCAGAGCACAAATATCAAACAGGCAAAATAACACGGAACGAAAGGGACGAACAAATCGAAATAGCAGAAGATGAATATGACAAAAGGTGAATCACATGGTCCGAACATCAGGTAACCCAGATGACCGCAAACATGGTATCCAAGTAATTCATACCAAACCTCTCAC
>Ga0209777_10001584_pt1 | contig 32337 bp, 27 predicted proteins | sample FrelakmetHBP12HB_FD_187147 | JGI IMG/M metagenome (GOLD analysis project Ga0209777, IMG submission 187147) | Freshwater lake sediment microbial communities from the University of Notre Dame, USA, for methane emissions studies -HBP12 HB (SPAdes)... | ecosystem: Environmental > Aquatic >... | reverse complement strand
CACCGCCAGCGAGTAGATGCCCCGCTTGCTGCGCATGCCTGTCTGCGTCTGTATCCGATCCAGCACGCCGCTGGAAACCACCCACCGACCGTACAGGTCGAAGACTGGGCTCGCATCACAAGTAGTCGCGCCCAAAACATAAACCAAATCAAATGTTTTGGATACGAAAAAACTAAATGACATTGCGCTGAAGCGTGCGGCACAACGGGGAGTACAGCGCCGGCGGGTCGCCTGGAGTCAGTCCCCGTCGCCCGAGGCGCGGCGGATCGCTTCCACGAGCCCGGCAATCGAGTACGTGGCCGCCTCAACCGTGACCGCGATGCCGTGCCTTCGCGCTGTCTCGCTGGTCACAGGACCGATGGAGGCGACTTTCACATTCTCGAGCGCCGCTGTGCCGGCGGCTTGCACGAAGTGATTCACGGTTGAGGAGCTCGTGAACGTAATCCAATCGGGCTTGGAACCTAAAGCGAAGATCCGGCGAGCAAGTGCCGCCGCATTCTCGGGCACTACGGTTCGATAGGCCTCGACGACATCGACGCAGGCGCCGCGCGAGGCCAACTCGGCGGGGACAACATCGCGCGCTACAGCCGCACGGGGCAGCAGGATGCGCTTGCCGCCCAGGTCCTGGCCCTCGAAGGCGGCGACCAGACTTTCGGCGACGTACTCTTCCGGCACGAGGCTCACGGGAAACCCCGCCCGCTCAGCGGCGCGCTTTGTCGCGGGGCCGATAGCGCAGACGCTCGCGCGGATTAGGGCCGCATTCACGCCGGTCTGCGCGAGGCGCTCCAAAAAGAAGGACACGCCGTTGGCGCTGGTGAAGATGAGCCAGTCGTAGGAGCCAATGCGGGCGATGGCGGAATCGAGCGGCGCATAATCCGGCGCGGGGCGAATCTCGATGGTGGGGAACTCGATGACTTGCGCGCCGAGCGCCTCAAGAGCCCGTACGAGCTCGCCTGCCTGGGAGCGCGCCCGCGTCACAACGATGCGACGGCCAGCGAGCGGCGCGTTCATGCCTTGGAGCCTTCGCCGTAGACGGCCGCGAGAATCTCGCGCGCGCCGGCGGCGAGCAACTGCCCGGCAAGCTCATGGCCGATGCGCTTGCCGTCCGAGGCGCTGCCGCTTGCGGACCGGACGATGACGCGGCTACCGTCGGGAGAGGCTACCACGGCGAGCAACTCGAGCCCGTCGCCGGTGACCCGGGCGTGCGCGCCGATCGGCACCTGGCAGCCGCCGCCGAGTCCGGCAAGAACGGCACGCTCTGCCTCCACTGCAAGGCGGGTCCCGGCGGCATCGAGGTACGCGCAGACTTCCGCCGCTTCGCCTTCCTCGCGGGTCTCCACCGCGAGGGCGCCCTGGCCGACAGCGGGGCACATCACTTCGACCGGGAAGCGCTCGGCAATGCGAGATGCCCAGCCGAGCCGCTCCAGGCCGGCGGAGGCGAGAACGATGGCGCGGTACTGACCTTGATCCAGCTTGCGCAGGCGCGTATCGAGGTTGCCGCGCACGGATTCGATCACGAGATCGGGCCGGGCCGCACGCAGTTGGGCCGCACGCCGAAGAGAGCTCGTGCCGACCTTCGAGCCCGGCTCAAGCTCATCGAGGCGGGCGCCCACCAGGGCGTCGCGCGCGTCTTCGCGGGCCGGGATGGCCGCGATGCGAAGGCCGGCCGGCAGCTCGGTTGGGAGGTCTTTCAGGCTGTGCACCGCGAGGTCGATGCGGCCATCGAGCAGCGCCTCTTCGATCTCTTTCGTGAAGAGCCCCTTGGCACCGACCTTGGCGAGGGGAACGTCGGTGATCTTGTCGCCGGTGGTCCTGATGACTTCGATCCGGCACTCGTGGCCGAGGGCTTCAAGTACGCCCCGAACCCAGTTTGCCTGCCAGAGGGCGAGCTCGGAGCCGCGCGATCCGATGGTCAGCATCAGCTCTCCAGCCGGAACGCCTTCCGGATGGCTTCGATGACCGCCATACCTTCGGGGTGGCCGGCGTGGCGCCGCAGCTCGGAGATGGGGCCGTGAGCGATTTTGGCGATGAGGCCGCGGGTCAGCGTGTCGATCGCTTCTTCCTGCTGGGCGGTGAGCGTTCCGAGCTTGCCTCGCATTCGGGTGAGCTCGGCCTGGCGGACCTGCTCCAACTGCTCCTGCAGGCTCACGATGGTGGGCACCACTTCGCGCGCCTTGAGGCGGCCCACCATGCGCTCCACCTCGGCGGCTATGATTTCCTCAGCCAGCTCCGCACGCTTCTTGCGCTCGCCTACGTTCTGCTCGACGACGCGCTCGAGGTCGTCGATGTCGTAAAGGAAGACGTTATCGAGCTCGTTGACGGAGGGCTCGATGTTGCGCGGCACCGCGATGTCGATGAGGAACATCGGCCGGTTCCTGCGCGCCTCGATAACGCGCCGCATGTCCGTCTTCTTGAGGATGTAGTGCGGAGCGCCGCTCGAGGTGATGACGATGTCCATGTCGGGGAGGGCAGCAAGGAATCCATCGTATTCGACGATTGTGCCCTGGAAGAGGGTGGCCATCTCCCGCGCGCGCTCGTAGGTGCGGTTCGTGACGAAGATCTTCGTCGCGCCGGAGCGGTGCAGGTGCTGGGCGGCGAGCTCGGACATCTTCCCCGCCCCGACGATCATGACTTTCCGCTCGGCGAGCGAGCCGAAGATCTCGCGCGCGAGCTCGACCGCGGCGTAGCTGACGGAGACGGCGCTTTCCCCGATGCCCGTTTCCGTGCGCACGCGCTTGGCGACGCTGAAGGCGCGCGTGAGTAAGGTCTCGAGGGCGCCGCCGACGGCCCCGTGAGCCTTCGCCACCGCGTAGGCGGCCTTGAGCTGGCCGAGGATCTGCGGCTCGCCGATGACCATGGAATCGAGGCTGGCCGCGACGCGGAACAGGTGGCGGATGGCTTCCTCATCCGTGAAGTGATAGAGGTGAGGGCGGATCTCATCGAGAGGGACGCGGCGATTGTCGCTCAGGAAGCCATCGACGGCGCCGGCCGGTTCGCAACCGTTGTGAGCGGTGACGGCGATCTCGACACGGTTGCAGGTGGAGAGGATGACTCCTTCGGCGATACCTTCGGCGGCGAGGAGGCCTACGAGGGCGTGGGCCAGAGCATTCTCATCGAAGGCGAGGCGCTCGCGCACCTCGACGGGCGCCGTCCTGTGGTTCACGCCTGTGATCAGGAAGTTCATCGGCTCAAGAGGTTGCGCAGCCCGGTGTGCGCGGCCCAGGTGATTGCCGAGCAGCCGACCAGGGCGATGACCATCATCGCGGCCTTGCGGCCCCTCCAACCCGCCGTCACGCGGAAAAAGACGATGACGAGATAGAGCACCCAGGTGAGCAGCGAGATGACGATCCTGGGGTCGCGAATCCAGCGCGTGCCCGATTCGATGGACGCCCATGTGCTTCCCGCGATGACGGCGAGAGTGATGAAGACGAACCCGACGGAGAGGGCGCGGGACATGAGTTCGTCGAGCGTGCCGAGCGGGGGTAGAAACGCCATCCGGCCCGCGGCTTTCTTGCTTTTGAGCTGGCGCTCGCGGATGAGATACATGATCGAGGTGACCGCCGTGAGCAGCAGGGCGGCGTAACCGATGAGCACGAGCACGACGTGAAACACCAGCCAGGCACTGCGCACGCGCTCGTCGGACCACGGCGTGACCGGCTTGCCGAGATCGCCGACAAGCGTAAGCAGGAACACCATGGGAAAAATGAAGACCGCCAGCGCCTCGTAGCCGTGCCTCCAATACACGTACAGGAACAGAAGGGCGATGAGCAGGCCGCATAAGGACGCCGATTCAAAGAAGTCGTTGGCCGGGAAGTGGCCCGAGAGCGCGGTCTGCTCGGTGATAGAAACGATGTGGATGACGACGCCGGAGTAGAAGGCGGTCATGGCCACGCGGAAGACCCGCTCGCGTTTGCGGTGGATGACCGTGAGGAGCACGTGGAGCAGCCCCAAGGAGTAGAGCACGGTCGCCACGCGCAGCCAGAACACGCTCATATCGTGCATGTCGGAAAGTCCGGTCCCACGTCTGAGTCGAAGAACCCAGTATAGCGCGGCGCGGCTGCCAGTTGCGCTTCACAACGGTCTAAGTCTAAGAGATTGCGTGGTTTTGCCGCGGTACACGCGGAAGCCGAACAAGCCGACCTGGGACGGAAAGGGACAGCCTGAATTGAGCGGTTCGCGGAAACAGCGAAGGGGACGCAGCGCTCCGTCCCTTTCGCTGATCTTTCGGGGCTGGTCATGGAGCCGTTCCCGTACGCCAAACCTTCCTTCGCTCGGACGGTGGGCAAGAGTCACTGCCCTTGAAGTCAACGAACCGTCCGGCCCGGCCGCCAGTCGGAGAACCGGACGGAAGACGGAGTGCACAGAATCGCAACGCGGGGCGGACTTTTGAGAATTGCAAACACCCCAGACGGCTCCGTCCCCTTCGACGTTTTGACGAACCGCTCAATTCAGGCTGTCCCTTTGAAGACCTTTGAAGACCGTCGAAGAGGAATGCGGGCGTTACAGGAAAGCCTTCAGCACCCCGAACTCCAAGGCGAAGATGTCGAGGAGGCGGTGCATGCGCGGTTCCGAAGTCTCACGCTCCAGGCAGCTCCGGTCCTCCGGATCCTCGAAATAGGATGGCGATGCGTCGCCGGCAAACGCGGCCAGGCGGTCGGCCCGCCAGATGGTCTCGGCCAGTTGCGGGGGCGCGCCCGCCTCCTCGTGGCGATGGTGGAACGCTGCTGCGCGGGCGATGGGCTGCGGCACGTTCCATTTCCGGAGCGCCAGGCCGGAGAGCTCGGAGTGCGTGGTCCCGATCACGTCGAACTCGCACTCCTCAACGCTTCGGTTCTGAGCGGCCATGAGTCGCTCGATTTCCGCATACTCGGCCGGGACCGAGGTTGCCAGCAGCATCTTGCCGATATCGTGGAGCAGGCCCGCCACGAACGCACCTTCCGGGTACGGGACGTCGGTCTCCTGAGCGAGAAGGTCCGCCAGGATCCCGCATGCCACCGAGTGGGTGTTGAACGCGGCGGGCGACCAACCCGACGCCGCACGCCCCGTCCATAACCGCGCCATCGAAAGGCTGAGCGCCAGGTTTCGCAGGCGAGTCACTCCCAGAATCGCGAGGCCGTGGCGCACCGAGTTCACGGTTCCCTGAAAGCCGTAGAGCGCTGAATTCACCAGGCGCAAGACGTTTGCCGCCAGAACTGTGTCGTTCTCTACCAGGAGCCCGATCTCCGCAAAGGAGACGTCCTCGCTCGCAATCGTTGCGAGCAGCCGGTCGAGAACGGGTGAGAAGGGAGGCAGCCGGTCCAGGGAAGCGAGGGCCTGCTGCCGGCGGGATCGCTTCGCCATCGTCTGGACCATCTGCACATCGTATCGGCGACGATGACTGGAGCTTGAACGGGACGGGGTAATTAGGGTCCGGCAGATCACCTTCATGTGCTGGTATACGCCGCTGCCACGGAATCGATATCGGACGTGCCGAGAGTCGTGAAGACCAATTCGTCTCGCTGGGTACACAAACAGTTTCTGGAGCAAAAGCGGTTCGGCTGGCAGGCCGGATACGGCGCCTTCACCGTGAGTGACGGACTACATCGCAGCGCAGCAAGAGTACCATCGCCGGGTGTCGTTCCAAGAGGCATTCCTGAGGAAGCATGGCATAGCATACGATGTGCGCGACCTCTGGGGCTGAGACCAGCCTTTCGCCCCGTTCCGGGGCTCGCTGATCCCCAACGCGCGATTCCACACGGCTCACGCCGTGGGCTAGTGTCTTCCGCCCTTCGGGCTTGGAAGCTGCAGAAGCTCCAGGGCCGGGCCTCGGGGCCTCTCTGTGCAACCTTAAGGTACTGCCCTATTTATCGCGATTGGTGGAGAGGGTAGAAGATTGGCGGTGGTCAAGTGGTCAGGGCATTTCGGAGCGACAGGCCGGGAGGCCCATAAGCGCTAACTTAGTCGTTAAACAGGGCCAATCGAAACATTTCAACAACAAAATGTTCTACACCCTGAGCGCGTCGCCACAGCATGTTGTACGGTCGAACATCCTCTTAACCGCTAAGTTAGCGCTTATGGGCCGGGAGGCCTGTCCCACTTCGAAGTGCGAGAGAAGCGGACTAGAATGAACCTATGTCGGAATCGACGCCGGCCATCGCCGTCAGCGGCCTCCGGAAAGTCTACGGAACAAAGGCCGCGGTCGATGGCCTGACGCTCACCGTTCCGCGTGGCTGCTTCTTCGGGTTTCTCGGACCCAACGGCGCGGGCAAGACAACCACCATCCGCATGCTCATAGGGCTAGCGCCCCCGACAGCCGGCAGCATCGAGATTCTCGGGCGTTCCATGCCGCGCGACGCCATCGAGATCAAGAAGCGAATCGGCATCGTGCCGGATGACTCGGTGCTCTTCGACCGGCTCACCGGCGCGGAGTTCCTCGAATTCGCGGGGCGGATGTACGGGCTCGTGCGAGCTGTCGCCCGCGAGCGCAGCGGCGAACTGCTCGCGCTATTCGATCTGGACGGCGAGCCTCGCAAGCTCATCGCCGATTATTCCAAGGGGATGCGGAAACGCCTCACCATGGCCGCCGCGGTCATCCACCGGCCCGAGCTGTTCCTGCTCGACGAGCCGTTCGAGGGCGTGGACGCGGTGGGCGCGCGCATGATGAAGGACCTCCTGACGGCGCAGGTTCGCAACGGCGCCACGGTCTTTCTCACCTCTCACGTGCTCGAGGTGGTCGAGCGTCTCTGCGACAGCGTAGCCATCATCAACGAAGGCAGGCTCGTGCTGGAGCGCTCTATCGCCGAGCTCCACGCCGGCTCGGAAACGCTCGAGGACACGTTCGTTCGCCTGGTGGGCGGCGAGCGCCTCATGGAGAAGCTCGAATGGCTGTAGGCGAATCCTCGCGCATCCGCGCCATCCTGCGCGCACAGTGGAAGTCGTTTCTCGCACAGCGCCACGCGGGGGGGCGGGCCGGGCGCGCCATTGCCGCACTCATGTGGGTCGTGTGGTACGGCCTTTGGGCGCTCGTGGGGGCTTCGGCGGGCGTCTTCGCCGCCAGCGCTTCCCCCGGCATGCTCTCCATCGCCCTGCCCTGGCTGCTTCTCGGCGTGGCCGCATTCTGGCAGCTCGCGCCCATCCTCACGGCCAATCTCGGCGCGGCGATCCACCTGAAGAAGCTGCTGATCTATCCCGTCAGCGAGCGCGACTTGTTCGGCGTCGAGGTAATGTTGCGCGCGACGGCCGCCCTTGAAGTCCTGCTGGTGCTCGCCGGCATCGCGCTGGGTCTGCTTCGGAACTCAGCCGTTCCGCGTTGGGCGCCGGTTCCCGCGCTGCTGCTCTATACGTGTTTCAACCTGCTGCTCGCGGTGGGCACGCGTAGCCTGCTCGAGCGGCTCCTGGCGATGAAACGCATCCGCGAGGTCGTGGTCCTCTTCATCGTGTTCTGCGTGGCCATACCGCAGTTCATGGCGGCAATGGGCATGCCGGCGGGCCTTCGCACTTTTCTCCTCACTCGATCGCAGCCCGTGTTCCCATGGGCCGCCGCGGCGCAGCTTGCCGCGGGCGCGCGCGTCCTCACTTCCGCCCTCTCGCTGCTGGCCTGGACCGCGCTGGCACTGGCTTTCAGCCAATGGCAGTTCCGCCGCAGCCTGCGCTTCGACGCTGCAGCCGCGCACGCCTCGGGTGCTTCTTCGCGAGCCGGCCTCGCGCGGCGCACCGGGCTCATCATCCCGCTGGTCTCCTCGCTGTTTCGCGACCCGCTGGCCGCCATCATCGAGAAGGACCTCCGCGCATTGGTGCGCGCGCCCCGCTTCCGCGTGATTTTCATCATGGGTTTCACCTTCGGCGCAGTGGTCTGGTGGCCCATGCTGTACCAGGGAGGCGCTCGCTCCGCAGCGGTGTACCCGGTGGTCGTGAGCGGTTATGCGCTCGTGCTGCTGGCCGACCTCGTCTTCTGGAACCATTTCGGGTTCGATCGCGCGGGCGCGCAGCTCTACTTCACCATGCCCGTTCCGTTCCGGGACGTCCTCCGCGCGAAGAACCTCGCCGCCGGAATTTTTGTCGCGATCGAGGTGACGGTCGTCATGCTCGTTTGCCTCATCATCCGCGTGCCTCTCGGTCCAGGCATCATCCTCGAAACGTACTGGGTCGCTTTCGTGCTGGCCATTTATTCGATGTCGGCCGGGAACCTCAGCTCCGTTTACCACCCGCGTCCCATGGACCCGGAACACTCCTGGGGCCGCGCTTCGGCCGGCCGCTCGCAGGTGTACCTGCTGCTTGTCTTCCCGCTGTTTCTCATCCCGATAGGCCTGGCGTATCTGGCCGCCTATGCCTTCGCCTCCAGGACGGCCTTTTTCCTCGTGCTCGCTTTCGACACTCTCGCCGGCGCGGTGCTCTATCGTATAGCCACGCCGTCCGCCGTAGCCGCGGCTGAGCGGGGCAGGGAGCAGTTCCTCGGCGCACTCGGCCAATCCTCCGGACCCATCGTGACGGAGTGAACGCTCCCTGGCACTTCCGCCTGAGGGACTCGCGTACGAACCTGGGAGAATAGAATCAATGCGAGCGCGCTGCGGGGTGCTCTTTCTGGTGGTCACATGCCTGCCGCTCGGTGCTGCTGCCGAGGATGGGCAGACACCCCAGCCACAAGCAAAAGCCCCTACGGTAGAAGCACCGCAGCCCGAGCTGTCCCAGCCCCTGGCCCGCTCCCTGGCGCGCAACTTCCTGCGCGATCAGCGAGTCATCTGGACGCGCCCGCTTCACTTTACGCGCGGCCAGGCCGAACGCGTCGTCCTGTTCGGCATCATCACTGCCGGACTCATTGCGACTGACAGCCGCACCTCGAATGCCTTGCCGAACAGCCTGGATCAGATCGGCACCAGTAACGCCATCTCACACATCGGAGCGGCATACACCACCATCGGTTTGGCCGGCGGGATGTTCCTCACGGGCAAACTCGTTCATAATGACCGCCTGGAAGAGACCGGGTTTCTGGGCGTCGAAACCCTGGCCGACACGCTCGCCGTCGCGGGCGTTCTCAAACTCGTCGCCAGCCGCGAGCGCCCGGAGGTGGACGGCGGCCGCGGGCATTTCTGGGCCGGAGGCTCATCGTTCCCCTCGGGCCACGCGATCATGTCGTGGGGCCTGGCGGAGGTCATCGCTTCCGAGTACGACGACCGCCCGCTGGTGCGTATCGGAGCCTACAGCCTGGCTGGGCTTGTTTCGCTGTCCCGCATCTCCGCGCGCAAGCATTTCTTCTCCGACGTGTTTGCCGGCGGCGCTGCGGGTTTCCTGATCGGCCGCTACGTTTACCGCGCGCACCACGATCCGCAGGCGCACTGGTCCTTGCGGCCGCTCGCGCAGCTCAGTCCCTCCACCCGCACCTACGCCGCAGGCGTGGTCTGGGTCAGGCGGTAGCCGGCTGCATCTTGCGCACCAGAGCGGGCATCTCCATCACGGGCACGGCCCGCCGGCGTCCGGCTCGGCGTTGCTACTTCGCGAGCGCCGGAAATGCCGTGATCCGCAGCTTCGCCGAGCCGTAAGGAATGAGCGTGAGCGTCTCGAGCGGCTCGATGGATGACACCGGGCTCTCGGGCAGCGGGCCCGCCGAACCGTTTACCATCGTCCAGGCGGGAATCCGCCGCCCCTGAACGCGCAACTCCAGGGGCGCGCCCTGAGGGCTGAAGGGGAACTCACCCACGGGAAGTTCCTTCACCGCGGCCGCGCCGAGGCTCAGACCGTAGTTCCAGGTGGTGGTCGGGTGCACTGCCCAGTCCGCAGCCGGACCGATGTCGCGGAGTTTGCGCCAGTCCTCTCCCATGCGGAGCGAGAACACCAGCGGCCCCCGCTCGAGCGCCACCGAGTTCTGATACCAGCGGGACCGGCGCACCGCCATCGGAAACTCGATCTCCACGCGGTCGCCGCCGGCCCACCGCCGCTCGACCCTGTGGAACGTCCCCGCCTTCACCACGATTGCGGCGCCGCCGTTCACCTTCACGGCCGCGCCCTCCGCCCACGCGGGCACCCGCAACAGCAGCGGGAACGCGGCCGGTCTGTCGGGCTGCACAATCAGTGTCACCGTGCCGCGGAACGGATACTCGGTCTCCTCCCGGATCCGCACCCCCACGCCGCCGGCCGTCGCACTCACCTCGTTGGGCCCGTAAGCTGCCGCGGCCAGACCTCCGTCCGGCGTTGCCATCCAGAGACTTGCCACCAGCTTCGGCCAGCCCTGGTGGAAATTCGCCGTGCAGCATCCGTAGTTGGGCTCCAGTCCGAACAGGTTCGCGTCCGGGCCGTTGGTCTCGAACTGCCGCTGACGGCGCGAGCATAACACCTGGTTGGGCTGCTGGTCGTATTGGTGCGCCCACATGTCGGCGGTAAATGTCCCCGGCAGGGCGTTGTACGCCAGTTTCTCGAGCCGGTCTCCCAGCTCTGCGTCTCCCGTGATGGCAATGAGCTGTTCGAGCGAAAACATCGCCTCGACGATTGCGCATAGCTCCACGCCTTGCGACGGGTCCGGGCCTGCGTAATGCTCGTCCGCGCTGTGCGCCCCGTTCGGCAGCAGGTGGTAGCGGTCCAGCTCGCCGAGCATCTGGCGGATCGCGTCGCGGTCCGCCGGTTCCCCGGAAATCTGCCACCATACCCCCGGCGTTTTCAGCGCCATCGCGTTATTCACGCCATGCGTGCTGAGGTTCGTCCGCTCCTTCGGCACTTTTTCGTGAAAGCGGAACCCGGCAAAGTGCTTCCGCCAGTCGTAGCCCTGGGCCTGCAGCATGCGCGCCAGGTCCAGCAGCTCGGGGTTGCCTGTCCGGTCATAAAGCCAGATGATGCTGAGGACCTCGTCACCCCACCGGTAGATGGCCCACTCCTTCAGCGGCAGGTCTTTCAGCCGCGCCCTCTGATACAGGAAGTACCGCTCCATCAGCGGCACGACGCGCTTGTCGCCCGAGGCCTCGGCATACTGCGCCAACGCCTTGAGCAGGACCATCTTCGGCCACCAATCCGTGTCGCGTGCCGGACCGATCGCACCGTCCGGCCGCCGGTTCTCGAGCGTCCATTCAACCCAGCGCTTCGCTTTCGCGATCAGCTTCGGGTCGTCCAGGAGGTAGGCCATGGGGACAAGCCCGTCCATGAAGTACGGGCCCCGTTCCCAGCTTTCACCCTTGCCGCCCAACCACCCGCTGTCCGGGCCGAGCGACGGCCAGAACTCGTCCAGGTGCCCGCTGAGGCCATCCGCCTGGATCCGGAGCTGGCGCGCCAGCCAGCCGGTGGGCTTGACGGAGGCCAAAGGCAGCAGATTGAACGCCTTGGGCTGGAGCGGCGGGCGGTTCGGCGCCGCGGCCGGGGTTACGGTTGCGACGGCGGCCAGTGCGAAGACAGTCAGGAGGGAGCGCATAGTCTCCAAACATCCTTCACCCGCGGGCAGGCCGAATGCAACTCCGGGCTGAGTGGATTGCACGGGTGCACTTCGGACCGACTCTGAGGATGCAGGGGCCCGGCCCGGGTGCACGGAGAAGCGCCACCCTCACCGTCGCGCGGTCTCAGGCAGGCTGGGCTACGCTGGGCCGGAACTTGGAAAAGCCGCCGGTGGCCGGGACATACTCGGTCTTTTGGGGATGTACCTGGGGATGTACCGGCAACTTGATGACAAATGAGATCAACTTCTCGAGTTTTGGCAGAATTACCGTTCGCTCGCAGTAGTTATCGTGCGAGAGGGTTTCCGGTCCGAGGTGTCGCGGCGTGCCGAACACGAAAGAGGTCGAGACGGGAGCCATCTCCGTCAACGCAACTTTGTATTCGCTCAGGTCGAGGCCCGAGGCGTCTTGCAGAAGATCGACAACCCAGTTGTATTCGGAGACGTATTTCTCGTGGACGTAGTAGCCTTGCGGAAAGATCGCGCGAAGCGCCCTGAGCTTCGTGCGGGCCTGAGGTAGCGTCAATGCCGACATATACTTCGCCTTCCCAACAAACCAATTATCGCCACTTTTGTACTTAAAGCCAGATACATTTATGCGGGCGGCCACGCTTTGTACGGCTAGTACTTCCTCCCCACTGGCAGGGGTTTCGGCGGGCGCCGGCGGGCGTTCCTCCACCTCGCGAAGGAGGGCCGGAACCCGCACCTGCGGGGTCCGCGTCTCAGTGCCTTCTTCCCCGCTCCCGAAGCATAATGAGCTTTGTGGTGAGAGGGCACCGTTGAAGATCCACCTGCTCTATTGCGGCAAGCCACGCGACCGCCGCGCCCATGGAATGGCCGAAGAGTTCATTCTACGGACTACCCGCTATCTGCCTTGCGAAATGCGCGAGATCCGTCCCGGCCGCTACGATTTATTCGCCCGCCACACCTCGGCGACCAGGGTTTTTCTCGATCCCGCCGGCCGGTCTCTCGATTCGGCCGGCTTCACCGCGCTGGTCTCGCGCGCCGGGATGGAGGGGCGCGACCTGGTCTTCCTGGTCGGCGGCGCCGACGGCCTTCCCGCGGAGTGGCGGTCCCGCGCCGATCTGCTGCTCTCGCTCTCTCCCATGACCTTTCCGCACGAGTTTGCCCGGGTCATGCTGGCCGAGCAGATCTATCGCGCCGTTACAACGCTGCGCGGCCATCCGTACCCCCGGTAATGGGGCGGGTATGACCGCCCCAGCACGCGGGGAAAGGCCGCCAAGAGAATAGCTGAACCAGACCCGTCTCTGCCTCCCCGTGCATTTTCGACAATCGCGCCGCGCCCTTGTGCTATCGTGACGGAAACAAGGAGAGGTCCTCGCTCATGAAATGCCTGCGGTGCGAGCTCGAGAATCCGTCCGGCGCTGCCGTCTGCGAGTGCGGGTTCAGCCTGGATGCGTCCCCGCCGGTGGTCGAGTCCGGCGCCGGCGACTGGTACGAGCTTCGCGCCATCGGCATATTGCGCCCGGTTCTGCTCATCGTTGCGCTCCATGTCCTCGTAGGTTTCGTGATCCTTATCATTGGCGCCAGCCTGAGCCTGCTGTTCGGCCAGTGGGAACCCCTGCTCGCAGCCGCCGGCGGCACTCTCGTCTACGCGGTGGTGGGCGCCATGGTCACCGCTCTGGCTTGCCTCGGATACAATTTCTTTGCTGCCCGCACCGGCGGGATTCTCATCCGGCTGGTCCGCGCTCCGCGCCGCTAACCCGGCCCTCTGCCGACGGGAACCGCCGGATGTCCCCGGAGGGGCGCCCCGCGTGTGCTACCCTCACATCGAATGGACTCCGAGCGCGGTTTGCTGATGGTCTTCACCGGCAACGGCAAGGGGAAGACCTCGGCCGCCATGGGCGTGGCGTTGCGCGGAGTCGGCCAGGGATTTAAGGTCCTGATGATTCAATTCATTAAAGGTTCCTGGCACTACGGCGAGCTCGACAGCGCGCCCATGCTCGGAGGGAACTTCGAAATCCGGCCCATGGGCCGCGGCTTCGTCAAGGTGGGCACGGAGAAGCCCGATCCCGAGGATGTCCGCCTCGTTGAACAAGCTTGGGACGCCGCCCTCGAGGCGCTCCAGTCCGGCCGTTACGGCCTGGTCATTCTCGACGAGATCAACTACGCCATCCACTACGGCATGCTCCCTATCGAACGCGTGGTTGCCGGCGTGGCCGCGCGCCCTTCCGGTGTCCACGTAATCGCCACGGGCCGGAACGCGCACCCGCACCTGATCGAAGCCGCCGACCTGGTCAGCGAGGTCAAGGAAATCAAACATCCGTTCCAGCAGGGCATTCTGGCCCAGCGGGGGATCGACTACTGATGCCCTGGTTCACGCGAGAGAAGTCCTCCAAAGATAAAGCCGGCGCGGAAGGGGAGCGCAAGGTTCGCACCGAAGGCCTCTGGCTGAAGTGCGATGGCTGCCGCCAGATCGTCTGGAAGAAGGCCCTCGACGAGAACCTGAACGTTTGCCCGCGCTGCTCCCACCACTTCCGCCTCGATGCCGCGGCGCGCCTGCGCACACTCTTCGACGGCGAATGGGAGACCTTCGACGGCGGGCTCGCCTCGAACGACCCGCTCGAGTTCGTCGATTCCAAGCCCTACCGGGCCCGCCTGAGCGGCATGCAACAGGCGACGTCGCTTTGTGACGCCGTCATCTCCGCGGGCGGCTCGCTGGCAGGACGTCCGGTGCACATCTGCGCCCTCGAGCTGAAGTTTATCGGCGGAAGCATGGGCTCGGTCGTCGGCGAGAAGATCACCCGCGCCATCGAACGCTCCATCGCGCAGCACAAACCGATCATCGTCGTCTCTGCCTCGGGCGGCGCGCGCATGCAGGAAGGCGCGATCAGCCTCATGCAAATGGCGAAGATCTCCGCTGCCCTGATGGCCCTCGACGAAGCCGCCGTTCCGTTCATCAGCGTGCTGACGGACCCGACGACCGGCGGTGTCACCGCCAGTTTCGCCATGCTCGGCGACTTGAACGTCGCGGAGCCCGGCGCGCAGATCGGTTTCGCAGGCCCGCGCGTCATCGAGCAGACCATCCGGCAGAAGCTGCCCGAGGGGTTCCAGCGCGCCGAGTTCCTGCTGAAGAACGGCATGCTCGACGCGGTGGTGAAACGCTCCGAGCTGAAGCCCTACATCGCCCGCTCCTTCGACTTCTTCTGTGGCCCGATTTAGTGGCGCTCTGGCGGCGCGGTCCGGCGACTGAAGGCTGAAAGCAGAGAGCTCAATGCTGAAAGCTTCAGGCCGTTCGGGCGACAATGGCATTTGTACCGCACTCCCTCCCGGACACGGATGGATTCCTGAGTCATGGTTCAGCTTTCCGGCGCCTCCAAGCGCTACGGCCAAAAACTCCTGTTTGAGAACCTGGACTGGCTGGTCACGCCCAACGACCGCGTCGGCCTCGTGGGCGCGAACGGCACAGGGAAGACCACTGTGCTCAGGATCCTCGCCGGCCTGGAGTCCCTCGATGCCGGCGAGCGCACCGCCATGCGCGGACTCACCGCGGGCTATCTCCCGCAGGACGGGCTCACGCTCTCCGGCCGCACGGTGTTTGCCGAGTGCCTCTCGGTGTTCGCCGGCGTCCACTCGATGGAACAGGAACTGGAGCAGCTTGCGCGCGCCATGTCCGAGCTCGATCCGGCCGGCCCCGAGTATCACGACGTCGCGGAACGCTTTCACCGCCTCCAGAGCGAGTTCCACGCGCATGACGGCTATACGCTCGAGGCGCAGGCCGGCGCCGTGCTCTCCGGACTCGGCTTCACCAGGCAGGACTGGACCCGCCGCACAGAGGAGTTCTCCGGCGGGTGGCAGATGCGCATCGCGCTCGCCAAGCTGCTCCTGGAGAAGCCGAATATCCTGCTCCTCGACGAGCCCACCAATCACCTCGACCTCGAGGCTCGGAACTGGCTCGAACAGTACCTGAGCGGCTACCCCTACGCCTGCGTGCTGGTTTCGCACGACCGCTATTTTCTCGACGTCACGGTGCGCAAGATCGCCGAGCTCTGGAATCGCAACCTGTACTTCTATACGGGGAACTACGAGAAATACATCGCGCTGCGGACCGAGCGGCGCACGCAGCTCGAGGCCGCCTACAAGAACCAGCAGGACCGCATCCGCCAGCTCGAAGCCTTCATCAACCGGTTCCGCTATCAGGCCACGAAAGCGAAGCAGGTGCAAAGCCGCATCAAGGAGCTCGACAAAATCGAGCGCATCGAGATTCCGCCGGATGAACGCGCCATTCACTTCACGTTCCCGCAGCCGAAGCCGAGCGGCCGCATCGTGGCCGAGTTCCGGAACGTGTCGAAGAGCTACGGCGAGCACCTCGTCTTCGAGGACGTCGCGTGCGTCGTCGAGCGCGGCGACCGCGTTGCGCTCGTCGGCGTGAACGGCGCCGGAAAATCCACTTTCATCAAGATCCTGGCGGGCGCCGAGCCCGTCTCCACCGGCGAGTTCACCCTCGGCCACAACGTCCATGCCGACTATTTCGCGCAGGACCAGTACAAGGAGCTGGACCCGCTGGCCACCCTGCTCGACGAGATCGCCGCCGTGACGCCCATGACGCCTCTCGTCGAGCTCCGGAACCTTCTCGGGTGCTTCCTCTTCAGCGAAGACGAAGTATTCAAGAAGATCGGCGTGCTCTCCGGCGGCGAGCGGAACCGGTTCGCGCTCGCCCGCCTGCTCGTCAAGCCCTCGAACTTCCTCCTGCTCGATGAGCCGACGAATCACCTCGACATGCGCGCCAAAGACGTGCTGCTCTCAGCCCTTGAGCGCTACTCGGGCACGGTGGTCTTCGTCTCTCACGACCGCTATTTCATCGACAGGCTCGCCACGCGTGTGTTTGCAGTCGCGGATGACCGCGTGACCGTTTATCCCGGGAACTACGAGGACTATCTGTGGAGGAAAAGCGGGGGCGGCTCGATGGCCTCCGCCGTTGAGGAAGCAGGCGCCACTCGGTCCGCCGCGCTGGAGAGCCCCGCGGCCGATCCCGCCGGCGCTTCGCAGGATGCCACACGGCGCGTCAACCCCATCGTCCTCCGGCGCATGAAGGAGCGTGCCGAGTCGCTCGAGGAGTCCATCGCCAGGCTGGAGACCGAGATCGCCGGCTACGAAACCGAGCTGGCCGGGTTCAAGAGCGCCGGTGCGAGCATCCGCCTCACCGCGCTCCTCGAACAACACCGCTTGGACCTCGCAGGCCTCATGACGGAATGGGAAGAGGTCTCCAACCAGATCGAAAGCGCTGGTTGAGACAGGTGCGGGAGTTTGTACTACTGGGGTCCAAATTCTTCGCAGCCTGCAACAATTCTCATGTTTGGTTGCGGCAATGCAGACTTGTGGGGCGGGACCCCGTCCCGCGGCCGACGCCCACGTCGGCCTGTGAGCGAGTTTCCCACGATTCAGAAAGCCGGACGAGGGCGTCCGGCGCGGCTCTAGGGAGCCGCCCCACGCGGAGTGCGCTGTGAGCGAGTTTCCCACGATTCAGAAAGCCGGACGAGGGCGTCCGGCGCGGCTCTGGGGAGCCGCCCCACGCGGAGTGTGCGCCGGCACACGACGTCAGTTGTTTTTGTACTGGGGTCCAAATTCTTTGCAGCCTGCAACAATTCTCATGTTGGTTGCGGCAATGTGGGCTTGTGGGGCCGAGCCGCCGCTCAGGCGACGATCACTTCCACGCCTTTCGCTCGCACGACAGCCAGCTCCGCCGGGTCGGCTCCCTCGTCCGTGATGAGCCGGTGGAGGCTTTCGATGGGCCCGATCACCGAAAGACTGCGCTTCTGGAACTTGCTGGAATCCACCACCGCGGTCACTTCGCGCGAAACTCGCATCATCAACGCGTTGAGCTGCGCCTCGAGGATGTCCGGAGTGCAGAGACCGACCTCAGTCGAGAGAGCGTCCACACCCAGGAACAGGCGGTCGGCGCGGAGGCTCTCGAGAGCGTGAACGGCCTGCGGGCCAACCATCGAATATGCCGTCGGCCGCAACATCCCACCCAGCATGATGACCGACACCTGCGGAGCACCGCACAGCTCCATTGCTATGTTCAAAGCGTTGGTGACGACCGTGATCTTCAGGTTCACCCGCTGGATCTGCCGTGCAATTTCGAAGGTGGTGGTGCCGGAATCCAGAAGTATCGTTTCTTCCGGCTGGATGAGTTGCGCGGCTGCCCTGGCAATCCTCACCTTCTCGGCGTGATGCAGCGTTTGCTTCACGGCAATCGGGGAATCGAGCGCGGTCTCCACGGGCTTCACCGCGCCCCCGTGGGCTCGCACCAGCATCCCCGCTTCGGCGAGGGCGTCCAGATCCGAACGGACTGTTACGGCGGAAATGCCGAATCGCTCCACAAGGCTTTCGACAGTCACGCGCCCTTCCTTACCCAGGCTCGCCAGGATGAGCCGCCGTCGCTCCTCGGCAAGCAGTCGCGTGTTTTTCACAGGTGATGACATGGCGCCGTTCTCTTCTTCGGACCTCTCCCCTCTGCAAAGATAAGTGAAAGCAAGGAGCCCTTGCAAGCACTTTGTTTTGACAGCGATTTCCGCCCGTAACTGAGCGCCCAGCAGCTTGCCTCTGATTTCGTTAGATTGCGTTTCCTGTTGACAACGCCCCTTCTCATGGCGTATTCTGCTGTCGGGTTTCTGAGTTGACCTTTCCCCGCGCGCAAGCCGGGGGCGAGGTCCCGATCATGCAGCTAGCACTTATACAGCCCGGCGCCAGCCCAACCCCGCTGGAGAGACCGGAGTGATTAGTGAGCAATACACCCAGAACACCCCCCGGCACATGCAGTTGCCGGCACGTTTCAGCTGGTCGTAACGGACGAGCCAACTACCCGGGGATGGACTGACCCCCCGTCCCCGGGTTCTTTTCCTCACCTCGTAGCCGAGCCGGCATTTTCCGTTTCTTGACCGTCGAACCGCACGCGCGTCTCACTCTCCTCTTCGCATCCCCCGCTGCGCTGCGCTATATTGGGCGAAGTAAAAGCGAATTGAGCGACCTGCAGGACCAACTCGAAGCTCTGCGCCGCAAGATCGCGCGCATCGACCGGAAATACACCGCCGGCCCGTCGCAGCCCTTGCGTACATCCGAACTCCGTCCCGCCCGCTACTTCATCGAGCAATGGATGACCGGCGAGGTCGTCGAAAACCCGTACGGCCAGCACTTCGAGACCGAGAAGCTGTTTGAGCGCCATCGCCGCCACGGCAGCATGGACGTCTCGAACCTGCTCGAACTTCCGGACGACTTCCTCGGTCCGCTGTCAGGCGCCGAAGTCCCCCCCGCGCCCGTTTCCCGCTGGGCGTTTCTCGACACCGAAACCACGGGACTCGCCGGTGGCGCGGGAACCTATGCCTTCCTCATCGGGGTCGGCCGCATCACGCCCGAGGGTTTCCGCGTGCGTCAGTTTTTCATGCGCGACTTCGCCGAAGAGCCCAGTTTGCTGCACGCTCTCTCGACGCACCTCGAGCAGTTCGACGTGCTGGTGACCTACAACGGGAAGACCTACGACCAGCCGCTGCTCGAAACCCGCTATCGCATGGCGCGTGCGCGGCCGCCGTTCTCACGGCTTGCGCATCTCGACCTGCTGCACGGCGCGAGGCGTCTTTGGAAACTCCGCCTCGATAGCTGCCGCCTCGTGGACCTCGAGAACCAAATCCTCGGCGTGGAGCGCGAGGGCGACCTGCCGGGTGAAATGATTCCGTACGTCTACTTCGAGTTCCTCAAGACCCAGCAGGCCTGGCGCGTGGCGCCCATCTTCCACCACAACGCGATGGACCTCCTCACCACCGCCTGCCTCACCGCCATCGTACCCTGCGCCTATCGCGAGCCCCAGGGAGTTCATCTCGCGCACGGCTCCGATATGGTCGGCCTGGCACGCTGGTTCCTCGCCGCGGGCGAGCGCGAGCAGTGCCTCTGCCTGCTGCGCCGCGCCGTGGACCTCGGCCTGCCGGACAACCTGCTCTTTCGCACGCTGTGGGACATTGCCGCGCTCGAAAAGCGCCAGGGCAGGCCCGACGCCGCGATTGCCGTGCTGGCGGACCTGGCCTCCGGCCGCAACCCGTACCGCGTTCCCGCGCTCGAAGCCCTGGCCAAGCACTACGAGCACCGCGAGCGGAACTATGCGATGGCTCTCGAGATGATCCGCCAGGCCCGCAGCCTCGCCGATTCACCAGAACTCGAAAAGCGCAAGACCCGCCTGGAGCGCCGCCTGTCCCGCCCGCAGTCAGGCAAGCTGTTGTAGGCGCCCGCGCCTACCTTCCGCGGCCCGGCTCCGGGATGCCTGGCCGTTGCGCGCCTCTCGCCCGTTCGCGCCACAGCGCCGTCGTGATCTCGTTCGCCAGCCGCAGGCGCGCCGCCTCGAAGGCATCCCCGGTCTCGGCGAAGGCCACCGGCGCATCCGCGGTCGTCTCGGAGAACACCCGCGCTGCGAGCGTCCCGACCAGCTCATCCACCGTGGCGTTCAGCCCGAGTGTGCGCGCCGCTGTCAGGTAGAGGTGATCCTCGAGCCCTCGCCGGAAATTGGCCAGTTGAATCGTCGAGACGGGCCCCTGAATGCCGCGGTCCTGATCAGGGAACTGCACGTCCGTCCCCGGGTACATCAGAACCCCGTCTCCGTAGGCGAAGTCTCCGGCCGCGCCCGGCGCCGTGCGGTTATCGAACGTGACCGGGTTTGCCCAGACGTTCTGCAGCCGGTTCCCCGGCTTCTGGGAATTGTGCAGCCAGTGGTCCGTGTGCCAGTAGAAGTACACATCGATTCCCTGCTTGAAGCACGCCCAGATCATCGCGCGCGGGTCGGTGGCGGGCGATTCGATAACGATGGCGGGCACGAAGGGCCTGCCCCCGTTGTACGTCCAGTAGCGGTGGCCCTTGGCGCGTTCCGCCGCCGCGCGGCTCGCCTGGTAAGTTTGCGGCGGAGAGCACCAGATGTCGATCGAGCCGTCGAGGTCCGCCGTCCACTCTTTAGTAACGAACAGCGGCAGGCTCCCGCCGGGTCCCGCGTTGGACCTGATGTTGCTCGCGATGTTCCTGATCCCGGCGTATTGATCGGGACCAGGCTCGTCCGGCATGTAGACGAAGGTGATCGCTCCCGGAAGGAACTGGTTGAGGAACTTCATCCATGCGTCGGAGGTGCGCCACGCGCTCTGGCGGTCGTCGAAAGCGGTCCCCGGTCCGTAAAACGTGTTCGGGAGGATGCGGTTCCCCGTAGCCTCGCCCGGCCCTTCGTAGCCGGCCGCCGCCGTGAACGCGCCGCCGTCGAACCGCCCCTGCGCCACTTGCGCTTCGGCCTGCGAGTACGCGTTGACGAACTCCACCCGGTGCCGGTGCGCAAAACGGTGATAAGCGTCGTCGAGATTCCGTCCCTGGTACAACTCCGGCTGGCTGCTCTCGTAATAGAACATCGCCTGCATGCTGTTCCGGTCCGGGAGCGCGAAATCGAACAGCTTGAGCGTAACCGGAACGCGCGTCACGCTGCCTCCGGCCGTCACCTGAACCTCGCCCTTGTACTCGCCCGGCGGCAGGTCCCGCCGCGTGTAGATCTCGATCCAGAACGCCTGGTTCCGGCGCGCCGCAACCTGCAGCGGAAACCCTCCGCGGCCGGCGCGCGCGTTCTCGGGCACAAGCTGCACGGGCTTCCATCCGGCGATGTCCGCCGGCGCACTCTTCGAGCCGGCCACGTAGATCCACGACGCGTTGCCGGGCCCGGGTATGTACATGTAGTTTTCGGAGAACAACTGGATCGGACGCGCCGCCGAGCGGCTCGGGTCATCGCCCGGAGGCTGGTGCACGATCGCGGCCGCGCCGCTGGCGTGCGTCAGGGCCGGCAGCGAGACGCGCAGGTCGGAGATGCCGGCATCGCCCGCCTCGACGATGATCTGGAAGGCGACCACTTCGTTGCGCGCGCCGAAGAGCCGCACCGCGGTGCCGTCCCAGGCCGAATTCGATTGCTTGTTCGGATTCGCGAGGTCGTCGCGGGCGATCTTCTCGCCGTCGTTCACAGCCCACACCGCGGCCGCCGGGCTCTCCTGGGCCACGGCCTGCGCCGCCAGGATGACCGCCAAAAGCAGGAGTCTCATGTAAGTTTCGGTGCCGCTCAGCGGAGCCGGAGTGAACGATTACGCCGGCTGCGCCAGCAGCGTCGCGACACTCTCCCACGCGCGGCCCTGAGATTCGGCCACCGCGGGATACGTCACGCGGCCCTGATAGGTGTTCACGCCTTCGCGAATCGGCGCGGATTCCTCGCACGCCCGCTCGAAGCCTTTGTTGGCGATCTTGAGCAGGTAGGGGAATGTCGCGTTGGTCAGCGCGAACGTCGAGGTGTGCGGAACCGCCGCCGGCATGTTCGACACACAGTAGTGCAGCACGCCGTCCACGAAGTAGATCGGGTCGGTGTGCGTGGTCGGGTGCGAGGTCTCGAAGCAGCCGCCCTGGTCGATCGAGACGTCCACCATCACCGAGCCCGTCTTCATCGTGCGCAGCATGTCGCGGCGCACCAGGCGAGGGGCCGACGCGCCGGGGATCAGCACGCCGCCGATCACCAGGTCGGCGTCCTTCAGCGCTTCGCGCACGGTCCAGGCGTTCGACGCCAGCGTCACCACCCGGCCTTTGAAGATGTCGTCGAGCTCGCGCAGACGGTTCAGATTGCGGTCGATGATCGTCACGTGCGCGCCCATGCCCGCCGCTATCTTCGCCGCGTTCGTGCCCACGACGCCGCCGCCCAGGATCACCACGTTCCCGGGCGCCACGCCCGGAACGCCTCCCAGCAGCGCGCCGCGCCCGCCGTTGGGCGCCTCCAGGTACACGGCGCCGATCTGCACCGCCAGCCGCCCGGCCACCTCGCTCATCGGCGTGAGCAAGGGAAGCGAGCCGTCTTTCTCACGGATGGTTTCGTAGGCGATCGCTGCCACCCGGTCCTGAAGCAGCCGGTTGGTCAACTCGGGCAGCGGAGCAAGGTGCAGGTAGGTGAACAGCACCAGCTCCGGCCGGAAGAACCCATACTCGGCCGGCTGCGGCTCTTTCACCTTCACCACCAGGTCGGCCCCTGCCCAGACTTCGCTGGCCGCCGGAAGCATCTCGGCGCCCGCCTCTGTGTACTCGGAATCGGGAATGGAGCTTCCAGCGCCCGCTCCCGCCTGAACCAGCACGCGGTGGCCGGCCTCGCGCAGCGCGATAACGCCGCTCGGCACTAATCCCACTCTGGTCTCGTGGTCTTTTATCTCTTTCGGAACACCGATGATCATTTGAGTTCTCGTTTGACAGGTCCGAAGCCGTCCGGGCCGGACGCGCCGGGCGTTGGTGAGCCCGCCGCCTCTCTCTTGGGGCCGAGTCCCAGGGTGATCAGGGACAAAGAGGTGACCTTTCCGGAAGGTTCGGGGAGGTTCTTGTCGCGCTGGAACTGCTTCAGCGCCTCGGCCCATTGCCGGCCCCAGGTCCCATCCGGCGTTCCCGCCGGGTAGCCCTTAGCGACCAGGGCCTCCTGAATCAACTTGTAGCGGTCCGGCGTCGGCGTCATCTGCCCGCCGCGCCACCCTTTCCGCCGGTTGCGGGCGGAAGCAGCGCTCCCCTTCCCGCCTTTGCGCCTGTGCGAGGTCGCAGTCTTGTGGCCGGACGACTTACCGGACGCAGTCCCGCTCTTCGAGACGGTGGTGGTTCGGGATTGGGATGAGGCCGGCTTGCTGTCGGTACGGGTGGCTGCCATTCCCGGACAAACCAGCACGGCCATCAGTGCCAGCGCGGCGACTTTCCGCAAAGAGACTCTCCGCGGGCGCCGCAACCGTCACGGCGATGGTAATCGCCGCCAGCCAGACGCCCCCGAATGCTTATGCTATCACGGATTTGCGGACAGGGTCCCGGCGAGGAACAGCGGCTGCCATTGCACGTCGCCGCGCGCGTTACGGCCTCCGCGCATCACGCGGAACGCCACCGCATCGCCCGGCTTCAGAGTCGCCTGGATCGTCTTCACGTCATCGACTGAATTCACGGGGCGCCGGTTGATCGCCATCAGCATGTCGTTCGGCTGCAGCCCGACGTCGTCCGCAAACGAGCCCGAGTCCACACCCGCGATCAAAACCCCGGCCTGCTCCTTGAAGCTTCTCCGGTCCCGCGCGGCCGAAGTCAGGTTCTGGATCTGCAGGCCGAATTTCACCTGGGTCGAGGCGTCTCCCGTGGAGGGTTCCGCGCGCCGGAAGCGCTGGAACCGCGGGTCGTTCGCCCAGACCTCCGTCCGCTCCCCGATCTTCAGCTTGAAGTCCTGGCGCTTGCCTTCCCGCAGGACGGTCACCGTCGCATCCGAGCCCACCGCCGTTGCCGATACGCGGTTCACCAGGTCGTCGCCGTCCTTCACCGGCTGTCCGTTCAGGGAGACGATCACGTCTTCGACCTTGATCCCCGCCTTGTCCGCCGGACCGTTCGGTTCGACCTGCGTCACAAAGACACCGCGGTTCGCGCCGTAGACCCTCAGTTGTTCCGGCTTCTGATTCGGATCGAATCCCACGCCGATCGAGCCGCGCGACACCCGCCCAGACCGGATGATCTGGTTGTACACCGTCGCGGCCAGGTTGATCGGCAGCGCGAATCCGATGCCCTGGTACCCGCCGCTCTCGGTGGCGATGGCCGTGTTGATCCCGATGACTTCGCCCCGGATGTCCAGCAACGGCCCGCCGCTGTTGCCGGGGTTGATTGCCGCGTCCGTCTGGATGAATCGCTGCAACTGGTGCTCCGGCCCGATGTCGCGTCCCTTGGCGCTGATGATGCCGGCCGTCACCGTCGCCTCCAGGCCGAACGGCGAGCCGATCGCCACCGCCCAGTCGCCGACGTTCACGCCGTCCGAGTTGCCGATCTTTGCCGGCATCAGGTCTTTCCTGTAATTCTCCACCTTGATCACGGCCAGGTCCGTCTCCGGGTCCGACCCCACCAGCCTGGCGTTGTACTCCACCGGGTCCCCGTTGAACTTCAACTGGATTCTGGACGCGTCCTCGACCACGTGGTAATTGGTCAGGATGTACCCCTTCCGGTCCACGACGACACCTGACCCGGTCGCCTGCCTGCGCGGAAACGGCCGCTGCGGCAAGTCGCCGAACGGATCCTGGCCGAAGAATCGCCGGAACAGGTCCGTCCCGCTGCCCTGGTCGTCCTCCTCATCCTGCTGCTGCGGCGCGGGCGTCTGCCGGCGGCGCGTACGCGTACGTGCGCTGCTCTCTCCTCCGCCATACGTCGAGGTGACGTTCACCACCGACGGCGCCAGTTGTTTCGCCAGTTCCGAGAACGCCGTCGAGAGCTGCACCGGGTTCGGGATCGCCAGCGGCGTCGCGTCGCTCGCGCCCGCCTGCCCCCCTCCGCCGGCCCGCACCGCGGTGCTCACCAGCGTTCCGATCAGAATCCCGATCGACAGAGTGAAGATGATCAGCGTGAGGGAGAGCAGCTTCTGGTGTCGCAACTTAGAGAGGAAACGCATAGAGTCTCCAAAAGGGGCAGGTCGTTTTCATTATAAGACAGGGTCTGTGAGTGAAGGGTTTCCACGTCCCTGCGACTCCTCCTCTTTCAGGTTTGTGGTTGCCTTTGGGCCTACTGTCTTCCGGAGTCTCGCCTTCCGGCCTCACGCCGGCTCGGCCGGTTTCCCTCGAGCCGGCTTCAGCTCCACCAGCAGTATGCCCCCCAGGATCAGCGCCGCGCCGAGCGCCGCCCGCATCGACAGCAGCTCGCCCGCCACCACGTACGAGGTCGCCCACGCGAACACCGGCTCCATGGCGAAGACCAGCCCGGTGCGCGTGGGCGTCGTATACTGCTGAGCCCAGGCCTGCGCCGAAAACGCCAGCGCCGTGGCCAGCAGGCCCGTCACAATCAGCGCCACGGCCAGCCCCGGCGTCCAGTGAAGCCTCGGCGGCTCTACCCACCAGAAGGTGCCGAGCGCCAGCACCGCCGCCGTCGCCACTTGCACGAGCGCCAGCGATTGAAAGCCCGTCTTCGGCGCCCAGTGCCCCACCAAAAGAATGTGAATCGCGTATGCCGCCGCGCATCCGATCGTCAGCAGGTCGCCCCGCCCGACGGTGAGGCTGTCGCCCTCGAGCGTCAGCAGCGCCATCCCGACAGCGGCCACCAGAACGCCCAGCGCCTCCGGTCCCGCCGGCAGCTTCCGTTTCAGCACGCTGGAAAACGCCGGCACCATGACGATCGAAAGCCCGGTCAGGAAGGCAGACTTCGACGGCGTCGTGTAGAGCAGCCCCACCGTCTGCAGTACGTACCCGGTGAACAGTAGGAACCCGGCCGCGACGCCGCCCGCGATCACGGGGTTCCACCGCCCCGCGGCGCCCGCCGGCCGCGCGAACTTGCTCGCCAGCGGCCGGAAGACGATCGCCAGCGCCACGGCGCCCAGCACGAACCGCATCGCCAGGAACACCAGCGGCGACGCGTCGCTCAGCGCCGACTTCACCACTACGAACGTCGAACCCCAGATAAAGCACACGCCCGCCAGCGCGAGATCGGCCTGCCACCTGGGGTGGGGACGGAGACTCAAGGGACCATTGTACGCAGCGCGCCCGGCCCTCCCGCCGCGGCGCCCCGGTTACAATCGGCTTATGCCGTTTCCGATTCACCGCATGCGCAGGCTCCGTGCCTCCGAGCCGCTCCGCAACCTCGTCCGCGAGACGCGCCTCGAGCCGGCCCAGTTCATCCTGCCGCTGTTTGTCGTCTCCGGCCGCGGCGTTCGCAAAGACATCGGGTCCATGCCCGGCCACGCCCAGCTTTCCGTCGATCTCGCGGTCGCGGAGGCCGCCGAGGCACACCGCCTGGGTGTCGGCGGCATCATCCTGTTCGGCATCCCGGACCAGAAGGACGAGATGGCCTCCGGCGCCTACGCCGAGGATGGCATCGTCCAGACCGCCGTGCGCGCCATCAAGAAGGATGTCCCCGGTCTCACCATAGTCACCGACGTCTGCAACTGCGAGTACACCAGCCACGGACACTGCGGCAAGATCGTTAACGGCGACGTGGACAACGATGCCACGCTCGAGTGGCTCGCCAAGTCGGCCGTCTCGCACGCGCGCGCCGGCGCCGACATCGTCGCGCCCTCGGACATGATGGATGGCCGCGTGGCCGCCATCCGCAAGGCGCTCGACGAGGCCGGCTTCCTGAACACGCCCATCCTCTCCTACGCCGCCAAGTACGCCTCGGTGTTCTACGGCCCGTTCCGCGACGCCGCGGAGTCTGCGCCGCAGTTCGGCGACCGGCGCAGCTACCAGATGGACCCGGCTAACGGCCGCGAGGCGCTGCGTGAGATCGAGCTCGACCTCGAGGAGGGCGCCGACATGATCATGGTGAAACCCGCCATGCCGTACCTCGACATTATTCGCCAAGCCCGCGACCGCTGGGATGTCCCCATCGCGGCCTACCAGGTGAGCGGCGAATTCAGCATGATCATGGCCGCCGCGCGTAACGGCTGGATCGATTGCCAGCGTGCCATGCTCGAGTCGCTGACCGCCATCCGCCGCGCCGGCGCCGAGATCGTCATCACCTACTTCGCCAAAGAAGCCGCCGCGTTGATCCGGCCGGGGGCGTGAAGAAGAAGACAGAAGTCAGAAGACAGAAGTCAGAAGACAGAAGTCAGAAGACAGAAGTCAGAATGGCGCGGGCGGACGCATCCAGCACCCTACCGATAAGACAGAAGTCAGGAGACAGAAGCCAGAATGGCGCGGGCATAGGCGTCCAGCATTTTGCTCACTTCCTCAAGCGACAGCATCAGTCGGCCGGTGTCGCCGTAGCCGAGGTCTTGTGACAGCACCAGGTAATACCGGCATTCTTCAAGCGAGCCTTCCGACACATTCATAAACCGGGCCTTGTCGGCTTTTCCACGACGCCGGAATCCTTCAGCAATATTGGCGGGGATAGAAACCGCCGCACGCCGCATTTGCTGGCCGAGCCCGTAGGTTTCCTGCTTGGGAAATCCGGCAGAGTAGGCGTACAGAGCCAGCACGAACTCATGAGCTCTACGCCACACCGCCAGATCGCGAAAACTGCGGGCTGCGAGTCTGGGTGTGGACATGGTCCGACAAGAATATCAGCAAACCCGGCATGTAGGGCGAACAGCGATCAGAACCCGCAAACCAGATCGTCTTCTGTCTTCTGTCTTCAGACTTCTGACTTCTGTCTTCTTCCCCTACCTCACCTCTTCAAAAACGTCCCTTCCTGAAGCTCTTCGAACGCCTGCCGCAGTTGCTCCTGCGTGTTCATGACAATCGGACCGTACCACGCCACCGGCTCGCCAAGCGGCTTGCCCGAAACCAACAAGAAGCGGATGCCGTCCTCCCCGGCCTGCACCGTCAGTTCGTCGCCCTGGTCGAACAGCACCAGCGAGCGGTTGTCCGCTGCCGTGGGGGGCGCAGTCTCGGCCCACCCGACCCCTTCGGTCGGCACCGCCAGCGGGCCGGACGCATTGCAGAACTTCCCGCTCCCCGCGAACACATAAGCGAAGGCGTGCCGGCTCGTCTCCACCGGCAAGGTCTTCCTCCGCCCGGGCGCCACCGAAACGTCAAGATAGAGCGGGTCGGCGGCAACCTCCTCCACCGGCCCTTTCGTTCCCCAGAACGTGCCGCACACGATCCGCACATGCGTGCCGTCGTCGTCCGTCACCGCCGGGATTTCGACGGCCTTCACCTCCTGGTAGCGCGGCTCTGTCATCTTGAGCGCCGCCGGAAGGTTCGCCCACAACTGGAAGCCGTGCATGCGCCCCGCCTCGTCCCCTTTCGGCATCTCCTGGTGGATGATTCCGCTTCCCGCCGTCATCCACTGCACGTCGCCCGAGCCGATCGAGCCGTGGTTCCCCATGCTGTCGCCGTGCTCCACCGTTCCCGCCAGCACGTACGTGATGGTCTCGATGCCGCGGTGCGGGTGCCACGGGAAGCCGGCCAGGTAGTCCTCGGGAACGTCGTTGCGAAAATCGTCCAGCAGAAGGAACGGGTCGAAATCGGACGTGTTGCCGAAACCGAACGCGCGGCGCAGGTGCACGCCCGCGCCTTCAATGGCCGGTTTCGCCTTGACGAGCCGCTTGATGGGCCGAATGGACACGGTATCCCCTCCTCGAACGAAAGTCTGACTGCTTGATTGCCTCGATACTAACACGCAGCGGCTCGCCGTCAGCGCTTCGCTTCCGGCCATGGCCAGACGGCCGATCGGCCTCTTCGCGACGAACAACCGATCCGCGAGCAGGCGGCATTTGCGCTCGCGACGAAAGCGCGTTCGGCAATTCTGGAGCACATGAAGCCGTACCTCCCCTGAAGCGACGGCCAGGATGCTCGGGAACCTCGATTTCGCCCCGGCGCCCATCCGTTATCATGTAAAGCACCCCGCGATGGACTTCGTCGAGCAGCTCAAATCGTCGATCGATATCGTCGAGGTGGTGGGGCAGTACGTCCGGCTCCGCAAAGCCGGCACGCGCTACGTCGGCCTCTGCCCCTTCCACCGCGAGAAGACGCCCTCGTTCGGCGTCCACGCGGTGCACCAGTTCTATAAGTGCTTCGGCTGCGGCGCCAGCGGCGACGCCATCAAGTTCGTCATGGAGATCGAGGCGCTGACGTTCTACGAGGCGCTGAAGCTGCTGGCCGAGCGCGCCGGCATCCAGATGCCGAAGCGGGCCGAGTACTCGGACCCGGAGACGAAGCTCCGCGCCGCGCTCTACCGCATGCACGAAATGGCCGCCGCCATCTACCACTCGGCGCTCGCTTCGAGCGCTGGGGCCGCGACGCGCGAGTACCTCTCTGAGCGCGGAGTAGCGCCGGTGAGCGTCGAGGAGTTCGGGCTCGGGCTTTCGGACCGCTCCGGGCAGGTGCTGGTGCGCACCTTCGAGAAGGAGGGCTTCACCGCCGAGCAGATGGAGGCGTCCGGACTGGTGATCCGCCGGCAGGAAGGCACCGGCTTCTATGATCGCTTCCGCAACCGCCTCATGTTCCCCATCCACAACGAGGGCGCGAAGATCGTGGGGTTCGGCGGGCGTTCGCTCGCTCCCGGCGACGAGCCCAAGTACCTGAATTCTTCCAAAAGCGAGATCTACGATAAGAGCCGGGTGCTCTATAGTCTGAACCGGGCCAAGACGGCGATTCGGGCGGCGGGGCGGGCGGTGCTCGTGGAAGGCTACATGGACGTCATCGGCGTGTGGTCGGCCGGCGTTCACGAGGTGACCGCCTCATGCGGCACGGCACTGGTGGTGGACCAGGTGCGCGCGCTGCGCCGCCACACGGAGAACATCGTCGTCAACTTCGATCCCGACGAGGCGGGCATGAACGCCGCCGAGCGCTCGATCCAGATGCTGGTCGAGGAGGGCCTGACGGTCCGGGTCCTCGAGCTCGAGGGCGGCCTGGACCCCGACGAGTACTGCAAGCAGAACGGAGCAGAGCAGTATCGCAATCGCGCGGCGAACGCGCCGGGGTACTTCCACTGGCTGGCCGACCGCGCCCGCACCAAGTTCGACATGCGCACCACGGAAGGGCGCGTCGCCGGGCTCAAGTTTCTGTTGCCGGCCATTCACCGCATGCCGGACAAGCTCGAGCGAGCCGCCGTGGCCAACGACTTGGCCACCTACCTCGGAGTGGACTCGTCGCTGGTCCTCGAGCAATTCCGCAAGGCGGCGGCGGAGCGAAGGGAGAAGCAGCCGCAGGCGGCCGAATGGACCAGCTCCGTCAGGCCCGTCGAGCGCATTCTCCTGAATGCCGTGCTGTCGAGCGAGGACCTGCGCCACGCGATTCTGCCGCGCCTGCGCAACTCGCCACAGCTCCAGCAGTTTGCGACGCGCCGCATCTTCGAGACACTCTTCGTCATCGAAGACAGTGGGGTTGCGACGCGCGTGCCGGACCTCGAAGCGCGGCTGGCGGAAGCGGACCGGGAGATGCTTTCGCAGCTTTTATTTGCCGATAAGGATGGTCAGGAGCACACCGCCGAACAAGCCGAAGCATGCCTGCGGGCGCTCGAGGCCGCCGACCATGAAGCGCGCCGCGCGGCACTGAAGGCGCGCATCAGAGAGGCGGAACGGGCTGGTATGCTGGAGGAAGCTTTGCGCTTCGCGGAGGAGTTGGGCAGGCTCGAACGTCCTTGAACTGCGGGTGTTGTACAATGTCGGGGGTTAGTTCCGCTGTTGCCGGATGACGGGGTCGAGGGTGGCGATCGAGGACAAATACGACCGTCTTAAGCAATTGATGGACGCGGGAAAAGAGAAGGGCTACGTCCTGTACGACGAAGTCAGCGAGCTGCTTCCCGAGGACATCACTGCGGGGCCGGAACTCGATGATATCCTCGTCAACCTCGACGGCGCCGGCGTCGATATCCTCGAGGAGCCCAAACTCGAGAAGATCGAGGAAGCCGAAGAACTCCTCGAAACCGACCTCGCCCAGGATTTCGGCGATAAGACTAATGACCCCGTCCGCATGTATCTGCGTGAGATGGGCACGGTTCCGCTGCTCACGCGCGAAGGCGAGATCGAGCTCGCCAAGCGGATCGAGCGCGGCCAGACCGCCGTACGCAAGTCCCTTTCGCGGTCCGCTCTGATCACGCGCGAGGTGACCAGCCTCGGCGAAGACCTGGCACGCGGCGCCGTCAACATCCGCGACATCCTGATCCTGCCCGATCTGGTGATCAACGAGGAGTCGATCGAGTCCCAGCGGCAGGAAATTCTCCAGATTATCGAGGAAATCGAGCGCAATTACCGGAAATCACAACAATTCCGCCAGAAGCTGCTCGCCATACCGCGGACCATGAAGCCCAAGCAGCACCGGGCGCTGCGGTATTGCCTGGCGCGCACCACCGTGCGCGTCTCGCAACTGCTGCGTTCCGTGCCGTTCAGTTCACTGGTCCAGCGCAGGCTCGTCGATTGCGTGCGTCGCGCCGTCGAGGACTTCAGACCGCTCGAGCGCGAAATCGCCCGCATCCAGCGCAGACTCGAAGAACCGTCGCTGTCCTCCGCTCCCGCCTCGCGCGAGATGCGGAAAGAGCTCCGCCAGGCGAATCAGAAAATCCAGTCGCTCGAAGAGGAATGCGGCGCCTCGGCGACCGAGCTCCGTCGCACGTTGCAGATCATCGAGCGGGGCGAAACGGAGGCGGACGGCGCGAAGAAGCAGTTGATCGAGGCCAACCTCCGCCTGGTAGTCTCCATCGCCAAGCGTTATACGAACCGCGGCCTGCAGTTCCTCGACCTCATCCAGGAAGGCAATATCGGTCTGATGAAGGCGGTGGACAAGTTCAACTACCGCCGCGGCTACAAGTTCTCTACGTACGCAACGTGGTGGGTGCGGCAGGCGATCACGCGCGCCATTGCGGACCAGGCGCGGACCATCCGCATCCCGGTCCACATGATCGAGACCATCAACAAGCTCGTGCGCACGCAGCGCAAGCTGCAGCAGGAGCTGGGGCGCGAGCCGACCACCGATGAGCTGGCGCGCAAGATGGACCTGCCGGTGTCCAAGATCCGCAAGGTGCTGCGCATCGCGCAGGAGCCCATCTCGCTCGAGACACCGGTGGGCGAAGAGGAAGAGTCGCATCTGGGCGACTTCATCATCGATCGCCGCGTGGTCTCGCCTTCGGAAGCCGTCATCAACCTGAACCTCCGCGAGCAGACCGCCGAGGTCCTGAAAACGCTGAGCCCCCGCGAAGAGAAGATCATCAAGATGCGCTTCGGCCTCATGGACGGCAGCGAGCACACGCTCGAGGAAGTGGGCCAGCACTTCGCCGTGACGCGCGAGCGCATCCGGCAGATCGAGGCCAAGGCGTTGCGCAAGCTGCGCCACCCGAGCCGCAGCCACCGCCTGCGCGCTTTCCTCGACGCCAGCCTGCAGGAGTAGCGAACCACAAGCGCGCCTTCCCGCTCCCTACTCCGCCGCCTGTCGCAGCTTCACCGGCTTGCCAAACTGCTTGTCGAAGAGATTCAGCATCCAGACGCGATGCCGCTCGAGGAAGCCGTCAAAGCCCTCCGGGTTCGCGGGGTC
>Ga0209777_10001583_pt1 | contig 32339 bp, 25 predicted proteins | sample FrelakmetHBP12HB_FD_187147 | JGI IMG/M metagenome (GOLD analysis project Ga0209777, IMG submission 187147) | Freshwater lake sediment microbial communities from the University of Notre Dame, USA, for methane emissions studies -HBP12 HB (SPAdes)... | ecosystem: Environmental > Aquatic >... | reverse complement strand
GAGCGCGTCGCATCCCCTGCCAGCCCCATAGAGGTAACCGGTCTGAAGCGCCGCGCCATAGCCCAGATTTATCGGCAGCCGAATCGCCTTTGCCCCCGCAGCTGTGGCGATGGACGCTGTTTCATCGCTCGAGCCGTCATCAACGATGACTACCTCATCAACATATTCCAATGCCCCACGGATCACCGCCGCTATTCTGGTCGCCTCATTATGCGCCGGTATTACAGCGATAACCTTCACACATTTTTCCCGGGGAAACTCCCGTCGAGAATTTCCGTGTACAGAGAGACCGTTTGCGCCGCAACAACACTCCAATCGAGGCTATCCCGGATGAATTTCCTTCCGCGTTCTACCGGCTCCCTCCCCGTTTCAGGATTGTCAAGCGTTCTGAGAATTGCGCGAGCCAGGCCGTCTATGTCGCCATACCTCACCACCTCGCCCATCTGTTCTCGAGCGACGATTTCTCCGCAGCCACAATCATCGGAAACCACCACAGGCGTCCCGCATAGAATGGATTCAAATGGCACCAGCCCGAATATCTCATGTTGAGAAGGATACACCGTGACGTCGGCGTCTACGTATGCTGCGATTTTTTCGCGTCCCTCGACAAGGCCCGTGTATGTGACCATTTCCGACATCTTCAGCCTTCGAACCTCTGCGCGAACCACGTCAAGGTAACCCATGTCATTTCCGGCAATGACCAATTGTATTGGCCTCTCTCTCCTGAGTATATTGGAGGCCGCTACCAACGGCTTTAAGCCCTTGCGCGGCGTTATCTTCCCAAGGTAAAGGACTACGGGGTCTGCCTTAAGGTTCCATGTTTTCCTGAATGCGCCACGCGATTGGTGATTTTCGAAAGCCTTAACATCAATTCCATTCGGTATGATTCTAATGCGTTCCCGCTTGACCCCTCGCCCGATATATTGGGGTAATTCCGCTTGCGCAACGGCAATACATCCAGCGGCTCTCTGTAGAATGCCGTCTGCCATAACCAGATCAAGCGCTGCTTTGATTATCTCACGACGCTCTATGCGCGGCGCGGTTCCGTTAGCAGTAATTACATAAGGTATATCATGCTCGACCGCCCACTTAGAAGCCCTTATCTCCAGCACATGCCGATGCCCGTGTATATGAATAATTTCCGCCCGCCCGGCCAATTCTTCCAGCGCATTCGATAGTCCGACGGGAAGAAACAACTGATCGAAGTAAGCCAGCTTGTTACTTATATTACGTAAATATCGCGCTTCCAGGGCGCCGCCGTCCAGCCTGAGCGTTGCCCCGCTTTCAGGATGGCGATGATTTGAGTCGAGGGCATCAGTTGTGATAATCTTCACATTATGGCCCATGCGGCCCTGCTCCCTCGCAAGTTCGTAGGCAAGGCGGGGGATGCCCCCATAGGCCCATGCAGGCGAAAAATACGGCGCCACATGAACTATCTCAAGCCGACGCATCAGCCTCTCCCTTACGGCGCATAAAAAACGGCGCCACAAACGGTCCAATCGCCAGGGAAATAATCACCATCACCGCGCTGTCAAGGATAGCCGCCCCAAGTCCTCCTTTGACCGTGTAACCTAAAATACCGGACATGTAGGCAAGGATCGGCTCACGTATTCCCAGGCCCGCCGGAGTAAAGTTCAGCATAAGGCTAAGATAGGCGGGCGGCGCAAGGATGAAGGCCTGTGAAAGTCGAATTGACTGGCTGAAGCCTCGAAAAGCGATATAATAACGAATAGCGAAGCTCATCAAAATGGCGATCTCCACCGCCACCAGACGAAACAGGTTGAGACGAGAGCTGCGCAGCACATCCCAACCCTCCATAACATTTTTAACAAATTTGGTGATTCTTGTCAGAGGCATTCTGAGACTGGGGAGAATGAGCAACGCGAGCGCACCGAGGAAAATGATAGAAAAGAAAAAAGGAATCTCCGGCCCAACCCCGGAATGTAGAGACACAAGGCCAATCCCAATCAGACCGGCCGCGCTGATAGACAAAATCGTTACAACAAAACCCCCACCCGTTATCGAGATGAATCTGTCCAGCCCGAAATTCTTTTCCGAGTACAGGTAATATGCTATCGCAACGGTACCGCCCTTTATCGCAACCACGTTTCCATAAGCTTGTATGAAACTTAACGCGGTTCCCTCCCTGAGGCTCAATTTCAAACCGAAGGGGGCCGTAAGATACTTAAGCCTTGCCCCCACCAAAACGCGTGTTACCAGATTCATGCCCACAAGAAAAGCCAGGTCCATTGGAGCCATGTTCCATAATTCCATGAAGTCCGTTCGATGAGCGGTGAAATACCCTGCCGCTATAAGCGCCAGGATGATACATATAAAGATGCCCGTGTAACGTTTCAAGCTGGTATATCCTTATGGTTGCTTTTACATATGACTAATATAACTTATCGTTGTGTGGAGGAATAATACTACCAGTTCCGCTCCGCGTAAGCCAGTATCCCGCGGACCTCCTCCCTCGCTCTTTTTTCATTTTCGGCGTCCACTACGCAAAACCCTATCCTCTCCGCCATCAGGGTGTAAAGGCCGGCCTTGGACGCGCATTCCTCGATGGTGTATTCAGGTCTCCTCTTATGTGCGACTTCAGGCCCGGTGCGCAGCAGGAAGGCCAGGTCGGGCCTCGGGATTAGCCTGCTCCATCGCCTGAAAAATCCTTCGCCACATGCTTCCTGATGACGCAATTGCACCAGCGCATCATAAGCATACCTATCGAAAATCAGCGCAGTGCCGGCGCCGCGAAGGGCGCGAATCGTAAGCCACACGAGCGTCAGATCGGCCACAAATATCAATCGGGCGAAAACCCTCAAGATAAGCCTCGTTATGCCTCCTTTTGAAGGCGCGCCGACCGCCGTCTCTTCACGATAACCTCGAGTAAACAACGATTCGCCCATCGAATAGAAGGAAAGAGGATAAGAACGCAGGACGCGTATTCTCCAGCCCCTGCGCCGCAATAACTGCGCGGCCTCAAGGGATAGAGAGGTCTTGGATGAACCCTCAAGGCCCGAGAAGCTGATTATAGGTCCTCTTCGTTTTAGCCTGCGTCTTGCGACTATTACCTGTTCGAATCGAGCTTCCATTTTGTATTGACGGGTTTACAATAATGTTTAAATATTCACCAACATAAGCCGGTCGCTCTAAATAAAACCCAGTCCCCGGCTCGGCCGATAAGCGTGAAACGCTCTTTGTCGGCGGCGATCTTCTCGACGGTCCAGGGATCACCCAGATAATATTCGCGCAAATGGTAGTCCGGGTCAACATTCAGCAGGACCCTTCGCGCCCCGTAATTTTTCAGCACTTGACATTTACCGCGGCTATCGGTGGAAGGATCGAAAAATTTTGCCTGGTCGGCTTCTCTCTGGGTTTGATCCGACGCCCCGGTTGACGGCTTCATTCGGCACGTGACGTAAACATCTTTATAAGCCGTGAGGCGGTAACTGGTGAACCGGTCTGAGAATATCGTGCTCTCATCCGGCGCCCGCTCGACGAGTTCAGCGAATTGTTCTGTATCCCATTTAACATTAGTGTTTTTATGGGCATTGTATTCCGGATGCCAGAACAAACCCCTGGCCGGCGCATGGGCCATGATGAACCAGCTTTTTGAAAAGGCGCCTTGAAAATACGTCGGCGAGTACGGGTAGACCGCCGAGGCTGCGCTCACGATCAGCCCAACGAAAAGCGCCGATACCCCCGCAAATCTTGGACGCAACAGCACAGGCCGCGACACCAGCGCTCCCGCCCCGCATGCCGCAAACATCGCGCTGAAACGGAGCGCCCTTCTCAGGTACGCCGCATGCGTCATTTTGGAGAATAGATAAGCCATGTAAGGGTGTGTCGCAATCAGCGGAACCAGAATTACACCGGCGGACACCAGGCCCGCCGCGCGCTCGCCACGGAAATATCGTCCAATCAACCACGGCAACGCCGCCACTCCTAACAGACTTAACGGGTATAATGTCATGTCCGGCGCGGTGTAAGTAAAATTCGAGGGATGCAGAACAAAAAGGCGGCTCTCGATAAAATACTTGTACGGCGATGTCTCAAAATAGACCTCCGGCCTCGCCACACGCGCCCCTGAAAATCTCATCAATATAAATGGAACGGCCACAACAACGGATGAAGCCAGCATAAGCCATGAGCGCTTCACCTTATCATCTTTCCACAACGCAATTGCGCGCCGAACGACCCACGGAATTACAAGCATAAAAGGCAATATGCAAAATATCACAATACCCGGCCAGAAGCCGATGCGCTTCCCATCGTTTTCCCCGTAGAAAATCATAATCCCCAGCGCATACAGGACGGGAATGAAAAACAATCCAACGCCGGCCTGAGCGCCTGTTTTCAGGAGGCGATCGTGGGCGGGTCCCGGCCATAACGAAACGAGCGCATTCAATCCGAATGCGGGCAGTAACATAAGGCCCCAAAGGGGATGAACGATGAATGACCCCGCAAGCGCCAGCATCGCCAGTGCCAGCAAGCCCTTTCCCCCCTTCCCGAGATAGGACCACCCAAGCCCGACCGCAACAGGAAACAATATAAGCCAGGCGGGGTCATCGTTGTAAAAGCTTGACCGGCCCAGAAGAATTAGTCCCATTCCGAACAAATGGTAGGATGCATAAGGCAATAGGCCTACCAGCGCTGTTGATCTGCCAAACAGAGTTTTGCATAGCGAGTAAAAGGCGAGCAATGTCGCCGGCACGGTTAATACGGCTGATTTGATGTATAGACTGATCGGGTCTATGCGCGCGCCGCGTGAGATCGCCGCCCAGAGCAGCGCCCATGCATTATAGCTGTGGACAGGGTCGGGCCTTTCGCCTGCATAAGCAATGGGGTAATTGGAAGCGACGCCTCGCGCCGCAAGCCGTCTCACCATCGTTATATAAGTATAATGATCCCAGTCTTCCCCCCACCCTCGAGCGCTGCCGAGGACGTAGGATATAATTGTTATAATAACAACAACTATAATAACAATCCATCCAAGTCCGCCAGACCCCGCAAACGAATCCGCTTCGGGACGTGATCGCTCCCGCCGAAAATTCCACGCTAGAAGTGCTACGTTTGCGGCTAATATTCCCGGTATCGCGACATCAATGGGAGCATTTAGAACGAAAAGGATAATTCCCCACAAAACAAAAATGGAAATTCCCAATGCCACCGATAACGCATATATTTCAAGAACATCAAAATAAATATGCGACGCTGCGCGACAAAGGAGGTATCCCGGTGTCACAACAGCGGCGAGAAAAAGAATTATCATGCCCGGCGCGCCGGCAGGTACGTGAAATGCGCTGACTAAAAGCCCTGCCGCGGTTACTGCGACGGAGGCGATAATCTCAAACTTCTTCATGCGCTTCCTGCTATAAGGCGGTTATAAAGCTCGATTGTGCGGTCAACCATTTTTGATATTGTATATTCTTGCGCAGTTATTTTTCCGGCTTCGATGAGCCGTTTCCTGAATTTTGTGTCCGTGGCTAGTCGAACGATCTTTCTTGCCAGGTCTTCCTGGTCTCCGGGCAGAACCGTGAAACCGTTTTGACCGTCCTGTATCAGCTCCACCGTTCCGCCGACCTTTCCGCCGATGACCGGGACGCCGTTAAGCATTGCTTCGAGAAACACAATGCCGAAGCCCTCAACGAGGGACGGCATTACAAACATGTCGGCCATCATGCGGCGAACACGATTGTTGTTCACCAGTCCATGGAACTGCACGGACTTCCCCATGCCGAGTTGCTCGGCCAGGTCGCGCATAACGCGCTCTTTTGAATCCTCACCCACCACGTGGATTACAAGGCCTTTCAGCCCATTGCGAACAAGAGCCGCGGCCTGAAGCAGGTCCGGGAGGCCCTTGCGCTGAAAATTGGCCCCCACGAAAAGGATTGAAGGATCACCCTCCAATTTCTCAAGCGCGATTGACTCATCCGGCGGCTCGATACCGTAGTTTATCACACGAACCTTCCCAGACGCTATGGAATAGTTCTCGATCAGCACATCGCGCACGTAATTTGAATTGGCTATCACCGCGTCGAGTTTCCTTAACGCAAGCGGCTCGACGGCCTTCATAAAGCTGTAATAGGGATAGCGCGCGGGCCAATCGCTGTAATGTCTCCTGAAATACAGGGGATTAACAGGAGACGAAGCGGCGTAATAGTCGTTCATGGCGCCTATATGGAAAGTTCCCGCGCGGCCTGAAAACAGGGCCTCGCGCGCATCTGTGAAATGAATCACATCAAAGGTGTCTTTCATCGCCAATTGCCGCAACGCGCCGCGAAATTTCCACGCAAGGGGCAGCCAATAATTCACCGCCTTCTCCCAGCCGGATATACTGACGGGAAAGATCTCAGCGCCCGTCCCCTCACCCATGCCCGCTGGGCAAATTACGACCGGAGAAATGCTGCGCGCAACAAGACCCTCCACAAGGTTAGTGGCATAGGTGCCCAACCCGCTCCAACGTCTTCCAAACTGCTGCGTTACCACACAAATTTTCATCTCGCCCGCTCCGCATATACCTCTAAGACATCGCCCAGCCTATGTAAAGTCAATACCGCATTGATACCATCCCTGACATGTGAAAGCGCGGGCAGCCTCGAAAACAGCCTTTTGACTCTTGCCACTTTTTTCACCCGCCCCTCATGGCCGCCCGTCCGCCCGGCTATTCCCGACAATAATACAAAGGGATTAATATCAACAGTCCTGATACGAACGGCCCTTCCACCCGCGCGGGCGATCATTCTGGTCAATGTGTCAGGAGTGAACAATACGAGATGTCTTGACGGGATAATCGCTTCCCATATATCTCCGAGCAGGCGGCGGCTTAACGAATTATAGTTGGGTGTGGCGATAACCAGCAATCCGGATGGCCGGAGAATTCTGAACGCCTCTGCAATAAACGCGGCGGGGTCAAGTGTATGCTCGATCACATCCCACATAGTGACGGCATCGAAATATTCCCCGCTGAAGCCTGTTTCGAGGAACGAACCCTCTCGAATATCAGCTTTCATGCGCTCTCGCGCGATCCTCGCCGTGTAGGATGCCAGCTCGCATCCCGCCACTTCCCAACCGTTTCTCGCCGCGTATTCCAGAAAATATCCTGTTGAGCATCCGACGTCCAAAATTCTCCCCAGACGGCGATATCTGTTTATTATCTTCATCCGCGATCCGAATAACACATCCTGCAGGCGCTGTTCCTTTTCCCATTCGAGCCGCTCGGGTGAAGCGTGATGTTTACTGGCCCATTCTTCGGCAATGTCGTAAAGTGTCTGTTCGTCGGGCGCGGGGTTTGTGTAAATAAGGCCACATGCGGGGCAGCGGACGTATCTTGCCCCCTCTTTTTCAAGCAAGTGGGTGGAATCGCGCCCGCCGCATATAAGACATGCGTCTCTAAACACTTCGCCCATTTCGCTCACGTTCCTCCAGACGCCTGCGCATCAACCCTATAATGAACACCAGCAATGCCACTGTCGCTATATATAAAAATCGCATGAAGAGAGCGGCCGTTCCAGATGTCTTTAAGGGAACTCCACCGAGGGAAAGCACATAAACCCAACTCACGTCCCGTACCCCCAGGCCGCCCGGAACCAGCGAAACAAGCCCAAATACAAAACCTACGGCAAGCGCGGCCGGTGTCCATAGAGGATTAAAATGCGCTCCCGCGGCCCGCAATATGAAATAGAAACTCGCCGCCGCAAGAATCCAGATTGCGGCGGTGTAAAGCAGGTTCAGGGCAAATCGCCTTAACGCCATCGCTTCCTTCAGGCCTTCGGTAAACCGCCCCCAGAAGCCGCCCCGACGACTAAGGTAAAATATCACAAATAAAACCCCCAGCCCCACCAATGCTCCCATAATGAACGGCCACGAGTGAATTTCGCCGAGGCGCGCTTTTCCGAATCCGCTTTCCATGGCGAATATCATTGTCACCGAGACCGTGAATATCAGGTCGAAAATAACTTCGGCGCCCGTCCCCGCCAGGGACCGCGCCACCGCAACCTGCTCTCCCTTCAGCAATCCCACCCTTGCGCCTATCCCCACGCCCTGCACCGCCGAGCCATAATTCAGTAAATAACTCACAAGCACCACTTCAAATACCCTGAAATATTTTAAATGCGGCGCGGCGAGCGACTTGCATCGCTGGGCCGCGACCATGAGATTCATCAGCCATGCAAGAATAGCCAACAGAATGTAACCGGGGGCAAGGTGAGTCACGATGAAAGCAAAATTAGACCATCCTATCTTTCTCACGAGAATCAACAAAATAACGGCGCCGAGGATTATAAAAAACGGCCTGGCGATTCGCAGGAATCGCTGGAATATATCATTTTGCCCCGTTGGAGTAACGGCTTTCGTCATTTTTCACCGTCCGGAAACGGCCCGAAGCGGCCGCGAAAGACATCAAATAAATCGCCGCCGATGGCCCTTGTGCTGAATCGTTGCCGGTAAGTTTCAAGGCCTTTCTGCGCCAGTTGTTCAGCGAGTTGTGGGTCATTTTTCAGCATCAGAATCGCTTTTACGAGCGATACCGGATCGCCGGGAGGAACCAGATATGCGTTTTCCCCGTGGATCAGCGCCTCCCTCGCCGCAGGGGTATCCGCCGTGATAAGCGGCCTTCCCATCGCCATGATGTTAAATACCTTACATGGGATAACCCTGGCCGTTTTGCCTCCTTTTCCGAAGATGCCGAGACAAATGTCCGCGTTCGCTATTTTTGCGGCCAGCGCGTCATAAGAAAGCCATCTCCGTTCCCACGTCAAACGATCCTCGTTGACGCCCGACCCCAGTGTCCGGCAATTCTCCCACTCAGGCCCGTCTCCAATCAATGTGAAATGAATTACTTCATTATCCCCGATCGCCCGTATCGCCTTTACAATGACATCGGCGCCGTGTAAAGGAAGAAAGCTCCCGAAAAACAGGACTTCGGTCCGGCCGGCCTGTATTGACTTGGGCCGCGGGAAAAAAGAATCCTCTTCCCCTCCGACAAATACCCTCACAAAGCGGCCGTCGGGCGCCCCCAAAACCTCACGGTAATATCTGATATGCTCCTCGGTATCGAGAAGGACCATCTTCGCGGCCCGCGACGAAGCACGGTCAATAAATCGAAGAACTCGCGCCCGCAAACTCGAAGGCACAGCCAGTTTGCGGTCTTCGATCACCGCTTCATAGAGGGAGAAAAATGCGTCCAGCGCGACCGGTTTGCCCTTGAGAGTGGCCAAAGCCCTTGCCAGAAACACGTCGAGGTGACCGCTATATCCCACGAGGACGATATCGTGAGGCGGGCAATTGAGAAGGTATTCCCACGCAAGCCCCGCCCAGGCGCGGATGAATCGAAACGCGACGCTCACCGCGGCCGGGACGCTCGTAACGCCGCGAACCTTGTCGCCCGTGTCGCGCCAGAGGTCCCTGCGGCATTCGATAACCTCCGCCCCCGCTTGCTTCAATCCTCGGGCCACTACGGAATTGCGCGGATAACCCTCGCCAACGGAAAAAGTTCCAAAATGCACAATGCGCATGAATTCAATCAAAGAAACGGTATTTGAATATGCACCACATCGCAGTGATGCCGTCCGTCCAGTGAATTTTCTTGCCCTCTTCAAAACCCCGGCCGTAGTAAGCTATGGGCGCCTCGTAAATTCTCAGCTTCTTGCGCGCAAACTTCGCGGTGATCTCCGGCTCGAAACCGAACCGGTCGGAACGGATAGTGATGCCGTCGAGCGCGTCGCGCCTGAAGCACTTGTAGCAGGTTTCCATGTCGGTGAGGTTTAAATTATTAAGCATATTACTAAACATGGTGAGGAAACGGTTTCCCAGATAATGCCAGAAAAACATCACCCTGTGCGGGCCGCCGAGGAAACGGGAGCCATACACCACGTCGCCCCAGCCCTCCTTGATCGGTTGAAGAATCCTCTGGTAGTCCCGTGGGTCATACTCCATATCCGCGTCCTGGACTATCACTATCTCTCCCGTGACGTGTTGAAACCCCGTGCGCAAGGCCGCGCCCTTGCCCCGGTTCCTTTCATGCCGGATGACCCGGACCCCCTCAATCTCCTGCACAATTTCCCACGATCCGTCCGTCGAGCAATCGTCAACGATGATGACCTCTTTGTCGGTCGGCTCGTCAAGCACCTTCTGGATGATCTGCCGGACGTAATTTTTTTCATTGTAAAGCGGAACAACTACTGAAAGCAGCGGCATCAGGTTTCCTCCGATCTCTTCCGGTCCGGTCTCATGGCGCCTAGTCCTCGCTCCGGTCGAACCGCATCTGGCTGATCTGCTCGGCTATCAGCCCCAGCATGAACACTATCACTCCGGTGCTCAGCATGAACAGCGCCCAATTGGTGAACCGATGCCATAGAATATAAGTGTAAAGATACCATCCGATGCCGACGCCGAAGAAAAGCAGGCTTACCGGCAAAAACACCTTGACGGGAGCGAAGAGTGTGGAAATGCGCAAGATAATCATCAAAAATCGCATGCCGTCCCTGAACAAATGAATCTTGCTCGATCCTTTTCTCGCGTCAAACTCGAGGGGCACGAAACAGACATTGTGGCCCGCTTTTATCATCGAGAGTGTAATGGTGCTGGGGTATGAAAAGGTATTTGGCAAGAGGTAAATGAATTTGCGCGCCACTTCTTTTCTCATCGCCCTGAACCCCGACGTGAGGTCCTCGATGTTTCGCCCCGTCAGGTAGCCCGCGAACACGTTCAGCATGCGATTGTACATCCCGCGATGCGCGCTTTGAGCGCTTCCCGCCGTTCGAGCGCCTATCGCCATATCATAATCGTCGAGTTTTATGACGAGCGCCGGGATATCCTCCGGCCTGTGCTGCCCATCCCCGTCCATCATGACCACGATAGGTCGAGAAGCGGCCCTGAGGCCGGTCTTCACCGCGGCGCCATTTCCTTTATTATAGGGGTGATGGATCAACCGGACGCCCTTGGCAGCCGCAATCTCCCGTGTCCGGTCTGTCGAGGCGTCATCAACCACAATTACCTCGGCATCCTTGCCGACCACGGCCCGAATGCGATCCAGGAGACCCCCGATGTTCTCCTCCTCGTTGAAAACCGGAATAACAACGCTCAGGTCCACATATTTGACGGCTCCACTCTCCATTACTTGCCCTCTATCCTTGTAGCTAGAGGGTACCCCACCTTCACTGAAGGTGGGGTACCCTTTTCATTTTATGTCCGCAAACCAGCGCAAAAGTCTCAACCCCGCTTTGGCAAGACGCCGGATGTCGGCAACGCCGCTTGCTCCGGTCAATCTTCGCCAGATATACGCGGGGCGAAGATAGAATTTTCGGTGCGCGACCCGGAGAACCTTGCGAAGTCGCGTCTCAGTCCAGTATCCGTCCAGAAGGGCAGGGCGGCGCAGGTCTTTATCGAAGGGGTTCTTAGCGTCAATCTCTGCGTACCATCCGCGCTCCTTCGCCAGCCCCCAAAGCGGCGTGCCGGGTAACGGCGCCAGAACGCTAAACTGCGCCCACGTAATGCCCTCCCTGCACGCGAATCTCACCGACTCCATTGCGTCTTCCCATCGCTCTCCCGGAATCCCCAGGATAAAATATCCCAGAGTGTCTATCCCCGCCTTTCTGGTCAGCCGTATGGCGGCGGCGCTTTTGTCCGGCCTGACGCCCTTTCGCAGGAAGCCCAAGCCCTTCTCAGAAACCGTTTCGATCCCATACGCCAGAACCTTTGCCCCCGCGCGGCGCATCCAATCGAGCATCTCGGGATCTACCTTGTCCACCCGCCCCTCGCACTTCCAGCGGACATCCATGCCCCTTTGGACAATTTCCCTGCATATTTCGATCACGCGCTCGCTCGATAGGGTGAACAGATCATCATAGATTATAATCGAATTAACCTTTTCATCGCAAACAATTCCCTCGATTTCGCTCATCACGCGCCCGACGGAATGCATTCTCGGCTTCGAGCCGAACACCGATTTGTCGCAAAAGATACAGCCGTAAGGGCACCCACGGCTGGTGAACAGCGTGGCGACGGCGCCCGCGCCAAGCAATGGGTAGCGGTAAAGGCCCTTCTTCAGCAGGTGGCGCGCGGGCCTCGGGAGGTCATCGAGGTTCTCCACGGGCCTGCGCGGCGGCCCCGCACCCCTCCGCGAGACCACGCCGGGGATGCCGCTCGCATCCTCTCCCCTCTCGATCGCCCCCAGAAGCTCGACAATGGTCTCCTCGCCCTCGCCGATTACGGCGTAATCAATCTCCGGCTCGTCGGCCAATATTTCCGGGCCGCGCATTGTCACATGAGGCCCGCCCGAGATTATCAGAGGCGCAAACGGCCGCGCCGTTTTCAAGGCCTTGCGGGACAAATCCCAAACGGGCGTCATCCCGCCGATCCCAATGACATCAGGCTTAAATTCCCTGATGCGCTCCGCGAAGGAATCCCATGAAAGTCTTTCCGCGAAAGCGTCGAGAATCTCAACGGAATGGCCCGCCTTCAGGGCAGACCCCGCCAGATACAGCAATCCCAACGGCGGCACAACTATCAATTCATCCTCGCCCCGACCCGGCGGCGCTATTAGTAAAACCTTCATCTAAAGGCTATTGGATGCAGACAAGGGGTTTAAAACCCCTTGTCTTTATATATTATGATAGAATCATCCCCGATTTTTTCATATTGTCCCCCCTTTTATTGTTGCCAAACATTCATCCTCTTGATTCCTGTTTTAGATGCCTCTGGAGTGCGGCGGCTGGACGCCGCTTCAGAATCCTGTTGTCTTGTTGATTATTTCCCCTTATAAATTACCATCTCTTGCATGGATGCGGTACTTTCTGTAAATGTTGATTATGATGATGAGGCGGATGTCCTCTATCTGAGTTTTCGGAAGCCCCAGCATGCGACCGAGAGCGCATTGAATGAGGAGGGGATTATCGTGCGCACTCGAGTAAAAGAAATAGTGGGATTGACGATTCTGAATGCCTCAACTCGAGGTCATAGCTGATAAGTCTTTTTAAGTCCGGCCCGAATTTCATGGATGAATGAACAAACGACGAGGGATACCTTAACTGTTGGGAACGATCCCAAGAAAAGCAATGAAAATGCGCCCACCCATCTTTTTATGGCAGGCCCAATAAACCGGGAGACTTGCTGTAACGATGGCAGGAGTATGTCTCCTCACCTACATTGGCTCGGGCGCCGCAACATATCCTATCAGGGCGCCAACTCCAACCTCTTATCATTACGGCGACTTAGACGGCGACAGCGCCATAACCACAATGGTTAGTGCGAAAAAAGTGAATTTTGCTGTTATAATAGCTTCCAATCCAATAATTAAAACTACCACTTGCTAAGTCTTCGCTTGCATCCGGAATGGGTATTTATCATGGATAAAAAAGAGGATCTGAAGGCCGCGGGAAATGTAGCCGACCTTGACCGTCATGCCGTTCGATCTGTGGCAAGGGATTGTGCTTTTATTCTCTTTAACTTTTTCGTCCTGCTGGCCTCGGCGGGCAGGGTGTGGTGGGTCAACGCATGGGTAATCACGGGGCTGGCCCTGCTTTTTCAGGCGACAAGCGCGGCGGTATTGGCGAAGTTGAATCCGGGGTTGCTGAGCAAACGCGGCAAGATGATACATGAAGGGACCAAAAACTTTGATAAGGTATTTATAGCGCTCTATATACCGATCTCACTTTCCACCTCGATAGTCGCCGGATTGGACGCGGGCCGTTTCGGATGGTCCCGCGTCCCGGCCGGCCTGATGATTTTCGGGGTCGCTTTATTTGTAGCAACCTGCGCATTCGGTTTATGGGCTATGGCGGTCAACGCCCATTTCGAGATGACGGTTTTCGTCAAGGAGGTGGGTCACGAGGTTTGCGGCTCCGGCCCATACAAAGTAGTGAGACATCCCGCTTATGCCGGCACTATCATCGGCGCCCCCAGCTATCCGCTGATCCTCGGGTCGTGGTGGGCGCTGGTCCCGACCGCAGTGTACATTGTTTTATTTATCATAAGAACTGCTCTTGAAGACGGCGTTCTACGGAGAGAGCTGCCCGGTTATAAGGAATATGCGAACAGCACCCGCTATCGGTTAATGCCGTTTATATGGTGAACTACTTGGTGACTGGCATATAGGCATATCGTCCGGCCTATGTTTTTTCTCAAATCTGAGATTTATTTTCTCTGGAGTGATAATAATAACTAATATCAGGCCATTTGAGGATTGAAATATCCAATAAATTCAGTGAGTTACGATCCTGTTCTTTCGGTACAAATATTGCTACATTATAGTTTAACAATAAATTGATAGCGCTTCAGAAGCCTGCACAGCCACAGGTTAGTATGATATAGGTGGGGGGTGGAATTGTTTATCGGCAGAAGGAGTGTTTTATGGGATGTCCATGGATAGGGGGAGGCATTATCAAGTATTGTGCCGCTGTTCGGGGGCTTGTGGTTCTCAGCATTGAAGAGATGGAAGCGAATTGTGAGACCGTAAATTTTACCAGTTGTTCAACTTTCGCGGCGCGCGCCAAAATCGGCAAACCGATCTCGATGAGCGAGTATTATTGGGCGTTTTTAAGCAAGAAAGGCAGCCAGCCCGAAGCAGAAATACATGATAATAATAACAATAACTCAGACTTGATGGCGCCATCCAAAAAGTCGAAAACTGCGCCGTAATATAATTACGTATTGCAGCTAGCGCGAAGTGGGCATTGAGACAATAGTTGTAATGATTACTTATATCTATTCCATTTCTTTTATCATGCCATTGATGCGTTAGCGGCGCAATCTTTGCTTCCCGATTGGCGGTGCACAACAAAGCCTTGCGCCCTAAAAAACCTCATAAGTTCGCGCGCGGAGACCTGGGGCATACGACTCATTCGGGAATGCCCACGGAGAGTTCTTCAACATGCACTATTTTTTCGTTTTGAGGAATAATTTGCGAATGGGCGGAGAGCGATGACAAATGCAACTCGATTGCTTCTCTTATATTGCGCTTTGCTTCCTCTATGGTTTTTCCGTTGCTAAAGCAGCCCGGCAGGGTGGGACTATAAGCAAAATACCCTTCGTCTTCCGGCTCTTTTTCGATTACAATTTGAAACGAAAAAGAACTTCATTAAACTCCTCTCACTATCAAGGCTCTTCGGAAAAAGGCAGACAAATACGTTTGTTGCATCTGTAGGCTAGCTCATATAAACGAAAAATTCAAGTTGATGCGAATCCTTCGGGCCGGATGAAAAAGCCCGGGCGCCTGCGAATTATTATATCTCGCACATCACGCCCCTGATGCGTTCGGTGGCTTCTTCGATGCGGGCGACGGGGACTGTGAGCGCGCAGCGGAAGTAACCTTCGCCCTCCGGCCCGAAGCCGACGCCCGGGGTGGTGACTACGCCGGCCTCGTCGAGCAGACGCCCGCAAAAATCCGCGCTCTTCATTCCGAACGGTGTCGGGGCAAAGACGTAGAAGGCGGCCTTTGGAGGCTTAACGTTGATCCCCGCTTTTTTCAGTCCGGAGACGAGCGCGTCTCGTCTTTCGAGGTAGACGGCGCGCGATTCTTCTGTGCATTTCTGGTCGCCGGTTAGCGCGGCGATTCCCGCGCGCTGCACCGCCTCGAAAAGCCCCGAATCAATGTTGGTCTTCACCTTGCCAAGCGCCGAGACGATCGCGGCGTTGCCCACCGCGAAGCCGATGCGCCATCCGGTCATCTGATAGGTTTTGCTGAGCGAATGGAACTCGATGCCGACATCCCGCGCGCCGGGCGCTTCGAGGAAACTCATAGGTTTGTGATTTTCGTCATAATATATTTCAGAATACGGCGCGTCATGAGCGACGATGATGTCGTGTGCTTTTGCGAATGCGACAACCTTTTTGAAAAACGCTCGGGTCGCGACCGCGCCGGTCGGATTGTTCGGATAATTGATGTAAATGATCTTAGCTCTCTCGGCGACCTTTTTCGGGATGGCGTCGAGGTCGGGGATGAATCCGTTTTCGGGAGCAAGCGGCATAATGTGCGCCTTTCCGCCCGCGAACTGCGTCCCTATTTTGTAAACGGGATAGGCGGGGCTTGGGACGAGCGCGAGGTCGCCGGGGTTAATAAACGCAAGAGGGAAATGCGCGATGCCTTCCTTGGCGCCGATGAGGCTCACGATCTCGGTCTTCGGATCGAGCTTGACTCCGAAGCGGCCCTTGTACCACTGCGCGACGGCTTCCCGGAAGGCCAGCAACCCTTCATAGGACGGGTAGCGGTGGTTTTTAGCGTCGGCGACCTCCCGCTGCATCGCCGCGACGATATGCGCGGGGGTGGGACGGTCCGGGTCCCCGACGCCCAGATCAATAATATCCATGCCGCGCGCGCGTGCAGCCTCGCGTTTCCGGTCAAGCTCCGCAAAGAGGTAAGGAGGAAGCTCCAATATCCGCTTCGCTATTTTGTCCTCGAACATTTGGCCATTTCTCCTTGAATAATTTATGGAATATTATTAACAAGCATCATTCCGGGCCAATGGCGATCGGCTCGGAAAATATTCCTGAGGCCGGGAATCCCTTCAAGTTGCTATATATGTGATTATCACCATGAATGACTCTCAGCCTTTATAATCTTCAAGCTTATAGACGTTTTCCGGGTGCTCTTCGAGCATTTGTTTTAGAAACCGCTCTTGTGGTTTTTCGCTGATGGTTTTCGGTATTTCGTCGAGGCGCTGGATGTAGCTGGGGACGGAGTTCGGCTCCAGTCCTTTGCGGCACGTCTCGAAGATCGAGGCTGCGTCGAACGAATGCCCGTCAAACAGCGTAATTGCGGCGACTATGTCCGATTCGCCGGGGGCGCCGCCTCTGGAGGGGATGCCGTAGACGGCGACCTCGCTCACGTCCGGATGTGCGCCGATGATTTTCTCGACATAGTCGGGCTGAATGAAATCGCCGGAGCGGCGCAGGCCTCCGCCCTTGCGGTAGTCGAAAAAGAACCAGCCGTCCTTATCCACGTGGCAAATGTCTCCGGTGCGAAGCCAGCCGCCGCGTGTTTTCTTTTCGCTGGCTTCGGGGTTCTTGAAATATTCCACCTTTGCGCCGCCGCCCATCTTGGGGCGGGAGACAAGCTCTCCGGGAACACCCTGCGGGCACGGCTTGTCCTCGTCGTCCACCACAAGCATCTCCATGATGACCTCGACGGGCTTCCCGAAGCTGCCTATGGGGCCTGTGCCGATGGGTTTGTAGGCGAAGCCGCCCTCGACGGAGCCGTACCATTCGAGGATTTTAACGTCGAACCTCCGCTCGAATTCCTCCCAGATGGCGCGTGGTGTGCCCGCGCTCACAACAACCTTTACCGGGTTGACGGCGTCGTTTTTCTTCGGCGGCTCGTTGAAAAGCGCGGCCATCATGCCTCCGAGGAGGCTGAAGGAATTGACATGATACTTACGTGTAATATCCCATATTCTGCTCTTGGTGAATTTCACGCTGAATACGGCGGTCAGGCCGCGGTTGACCGCCGGGGCGAAAGTGACGGCCTGCGCGTTTCCGTGGGTGAGGCTCAGCCCGTTGTAAAGCCTGAAGTCGTCGCCGTATCCGAAGAAGTTGCCGAGGAAAGAGTAAAAGCTCAGGCGCATGTTTTCGCAAACCACGCCCTTCGGGTCTCCGGTGGTGCCGGAGGTGAAGATGATTTCGAGCGGGGCCATGGGGTTCTCGACGCGGTATTCGACGGGGTGGAAAGGCGCGTCCCATATCGCGTCCATGGGGAGGTATTTCGAGACGTCTCCGGTGGCCGTAAAGCCGGGTTTTTCGGCAGTCCATGCGGTCTTCAGTCCGGGCGTTTTGCCGCGAATCGCTTCCAGTTCGCCGAGCAAGTCCGCGCTGATGAGCAGCGCCTTGCTCTCGGAGTTGTTGATCTGGTGGGCGAGCCTGTCGCCCTTGAGGCGCGGGTCGAGGGGTACCATCACTGCGCCGGTGATGCTGGCGGCGGCCAGCGAGTGCGCCATCTCGGGGTGGTTACGCATCATGACGGCGAAGCGGTCTCCGGCGCCGAGGCCGGCGTCAAGCAAGGCCCGCGATAATTTGTGCGAATTTTCATGAAGCTGTCCGTAGGTCTGCGTTTCCGCCGGATGCTCGCCGTTCTCGAAGATGAAAATCATCTTATCAGGCGCCTGATTCGCCTTCGCCTCGATGTTCTGGCCGAGAATATTGGTATTTAAAGGCTTGCTCATGCGGCTCCCCCTTTTCCCAGATACTAACGAACATAATATGAGCGGGGAGGAAATTCAAGCTTGCGCATGCGATCAATATATAGTATAAATCAGTGTCTGTTGGATCGCACCGATGTGGAGGCGAAATGACCGTTGAAGTCATCCCTGGCGGTTTGAAGGTGGGAGAGGCGAAAGCGCCGCTCGTTCTTGGGGCGATGCATTACTGGCGCCTCGATCATCATTTGTGGGATAATATACTTGAAAAGGTGAAGGGGATGGGTTTCAACATGATCGAGACCTACATCCCGTGGAGCGTGCACGAGAAGGCGCCGGGGAGGTTCGATTTCGGGGAAGAAGACCCTCGCAAGGATATAGGCTCGTTCCTCGATCTCTGCGCGCACAAGGGGGTGATGGCGCTAGTCCGACCCGGCCCGCACATCAACTCCGAGATTACTTATTTCGGTTATCCCGAGCGGGTGCTTGCCGACCCGGATTGCCAATCGGTGAGCGCGCAGAACACGCCGGTAATCCTCCCTGTTCCCCCGAGGGCCTTCCCGGTGCCAAGCTACGCGAGCGGGAAATTTTACGACGAGGTGGCGACGTGGTTTGACGCGATTCTCCCGATAATCGAGAAGCGCAAGCATCCCTCGGGGAGCGTAGTGGCCGTGCAGGCCGATAACGAGATGAGCCTGTTTTTTCGAGCCAACGCTTACGATCACGACTACTCGCCGGGTGCGGCGCGGCTTTTTTGCGAGTTCCTTGAAAAACGCTACGGCGACATTGCGTCGTTAAACAGGGCCTATCGCTCTCAATACCGGGATTTCAGCGACGCGCCGATGCCGCGCCGCTTCGACGCCCGCGTGAAGGAAGACATCCCGCGATACCTCGATTGGGCGGCTTATAAGGAATATTACATTTTGTACGGCCTCGAACGAATAACGGCGATGCTGAGGGAGCGAGGGCTTTCGGGCATCCCTGTGACCCACAATTACCCCGAACAGTTGCAGAGGTGCCCGCTTAACATCGCGGCCACCGAGCGGATTCTCGATATCCAGGGATTCGACATGTATCCGCAGCGGGGCCAGTACGAGCTGCTCAAGCGCGGTTGCCTGACCGCTGCGGCGCAAAGCCGCCTGCCCTTCATCCCCGAATTCTCCTCCGGCTGCTGGTTATTCAGTCCGCCCATCACCTTCGAGGATCAGCGGTTCACGACGCTCGTCGCGTGGATGCACGGCATCAAAGGAATCAGCTTTTACATGCTAGTCGAGCGCGAGAGGTGGTACGGCAGCCCGATCGCCCGCGACGGGCGCATCCGCCAGCCGAATTATGATTATTATAAAAAACTTAACGAAATAATAAAGGCGCACAGGCTCACCGCCCTGAAACGCGAGAACGACATCATCCTCATGAACGTGAGGTCGTATCAATACCTCGACAGCGCCTCAACGTTGCTCGAGCCGCTCACCACCCTCTTCTTCCGGGGCTTTATTGGCGCGGTGATGGAATGCTCGGAGGACCCCCTTGGCTTCGAGGAGCCGATTCCTATTGCGGCGGAGGCGTGGGAGAAAAAGTGGCATAAAGCGCTGCGGCTCGCCAAGTATCCCTTCCTTATCGGCGATACGGAAATGAGCCTCGACGCGCTCACTCCCTACAAGGTCATGATCGTTCCGACCTTCGAGTTTCTCGGGAGGGCGGAGCAGTCGAAACTTGCCCAATTTGCGGAGCGGGGCGGCATCCTGGCGATCGGCCCGAAGATTCCCGAATACGATGAGACGATAAACCTGTGCACAATCCTGAAAAATAAGATCGAGGGGGAGGGCGAGAGTCTGGAAAATGCGCCCTGTGCGACGCTCTACCGGCTTGGAAAGGGCAAGGTCGTCGTTTTCGAGGCGTTGTCTGATGATGAAGTGGAAATAAAGACGACAATGGACGCCGTGGCGACATTGGCCGGCCTGAAGCGGCATTTTCCTGTGCTCGATCCGCGCGTCGAGACGAGTTTCCATGGCGACCCCGGCGGCGATTCGGGGGTACTATATGTAGCAAATCCCACGAATGAATCCCGCCCCGCTTCAATAGAGCTTGATGGCCCCCGCAAGTTCACGGACCTGTGGTCGGGCGATATATACGAAGGCAAGGATTCCATCGAATTTGAAATTGAGCCTTACACCGTTCGCATGCTGGAGGTGCGCTGATGCTGGCCAAGGACCCGATCATACAGGACATTGACGCGCGCGGCTGGACCAACCTGCTCAGCCTCATGGATCGCGCAACGATAGATAAGATACTCGGCGAGGAGCCAGCGCCGCGCCGGGAGAAGACATCCCTCTTCATCATCTATCAGGGAGACAGGGTTCTCAAGGCTTTTCACTCGAAGAAAGGCTCGATCCTGAGCGGGTTCCGGTGGGACGGGCCGGACGCCCTTGAAGAGCTGGCGCAAAAGGAAAATGTTGATCGTTTAACAGTGTTGTCGCGCGGGGCGCTCGGGAACATTCACGAAAAGTTCCAGAGTGGCATTCAGATCGAAGAAGATTACGTGAGGCAGCTGTTCCATTTGCTGGACGCCGTCCGGGAAGAAATGAGTTCCGGCCTCAGATTTTATCCGGCTCCGAAAATACCGGCCGTGGGTTACGAGCTGCTGAAGCAGATGTTCAATCTTTTCGTCCCGAAAAACGCATCCATTGTGTTTTATATTTTCGACGCGGAGAGCGTATGGACATCCCTCATTATCGGCGTGAGCGAGCGCGACTTCGACCTCCTCACCAGCCACGACGCGCTCATCGCGGACGGTTTTACATTCACAGACTGGCGGACGGATTATAAGCGCATTCTTGAAGCGGTCGGGCGGAAATTCAGGCCCTCCGGCCTTGCGATGTTCGCAACGCTCAAATCCTTTGCGCAAATAATCAGGTCCGACAAGCCATTGAGCGCCCTCTCGGCGGCGCAGGAGGCGAACGAGGTTATCCTTGACCCGCTTCCGACACTCATTAAAACGCTGCTTGGCGCGGGCAGGTTATTAGGGCGATAGGGGTCGCATGGGCGCGCGCCACTCTAAGTTACGTGGGAGACAATAATAATGAAAAAAGCGCGGATTTTATGTCTGATACTTGTAACGCTCACGATTGCGGCGACCGCATGCTCGAAGCGCCGCATCAAGACCGGCAATCACCCCGATAATCGCGGCGCGAATATCAAAGCCTATATCGCTTCCGAGTTTGATCCCGGACGGGACGGCTGGCAGAAGCCGGACGAGGTTATCGAGGCGTTGTGGATCAGGAAGGGGAATACGGTCGCCGACATCGGCGCGGGAGCGGGATATTTCACCAACAGGCTCGCCGGGGCGGTCGGAAAAGAAGGCGCCGTCTACGTCACCGAAACCAATGCGGACCTGCTGACCGAAATAGCGAAGCGGAGCACGGAAGGCGGGTTCCCGAACGTCAAGATAATCGAGGCGCAGCCCTCCGATCCCCTCATTCCTTTTGCCTCGATTGACCTCGCGCTCGTCTGCAACAACCTCTCCCGCGTGCAATACATCTACTGTTTCTTCGACCGCATTCGAGAAGGTTTAAAAAAAGGCGGCAGGCTCGCCGTCATTGACTGGCGGATGAATTCCGAGATGGGGCCAGACGTAGACACGCGCGTCAAAAAAGAAGGGTTGAAAAAGATAATAGAAGGAATGGGGTTTAGACTTATCAAGGATTATGATTTCCTGCCCTACCAGTATTTCATGGTGTTTTCGCTAGAGGAGCGTTACCAGTAGGGGCGGACTAACATGTCCGCCCGAAGCCGATTGGGCTGGAGAAAGGGGCGCACACTGAGTGGCGCCGCTTACTGGCAAGCGGCGCCACGGTGCGCCCATACGAACACAGCGTCATGTGATGAGTTTTCTTTTGGGAATAGACGTGGGTACCACGTCCGCAAGGGCGATACTCATAAATAAAGAAGGGAAATTTATCGCCGAGGGCGCCGGCGAATATCCCATGAGCGCCCCACAACCCGCCTGGGCCGAGCAGGACCCGGCGGATTGGGCAAGAGGCGTTCGGCGGGCCATCCACGAGGCGCTGAGAAGGGCGGCTGCAAAACCGGACCGCATCATTGGCATAGGCCTCACCGGCCAGATGCACTCTTCCGTTTTCCTTGATAAATCGAATAATGTCATCCGGCCCGCCATCTTATGGTGCGACGGCCGCACAGGAGCGGAATGCGAGGAGATCGAAAGGCGCGTTTCAAAAAAGACCCTCCTGGAGGAGGCCCGCAACATCGCGCTTCCCGGGTTCACCGCGCCGAAAATCCTGTGGCTTAAAAATCACGAGCCGGCGGCGTACAGGCGTGTTTCGCGCGTGCTGGTCACCAAGGATTACATCCGCTTTCTCATGACAGGCGTCTTTGCGACCGAGGTGAGCGACGCATCGGGGATGCTTCTTCTGAACGTAGCGCGGCGCGAGTGGTCGGATGCGATATTGAACGCGCTCGATATACCGCGCGAGTGGCTGCCGATGGTGTTCGAGTCGCCAGAGATCACCGGGCGGGTGTCAAGGGAGGGGGCGAGGCTGTTCGGCCTTGCGGAGGGCGCCCCGGTGGTGGGGGGCGGCGGGGATCAGGCGGCGGGCGCTGTGGGCAACGGGATAATCCGGGCGGGCGACTGCACAATCAGCCTCGGTACGAGCGGGGTGGTTTTCGCCCCGGCCTCGAAACCACCCCCGGCCACCGGCACAACCATCCACGCCTTTTGTCACGCCCTCCCGCGCATGTGGCACACCATGGGCGTCATGCTGAGCGCAGGCGGAAGCGTGCAATGGTTCCGCAACACCATGCGCGGCCTGAATCCGAAATTCTCATATCGCAAAATGGATGAAATCGCCGCAAGCGCCCCGCCGGGCGCAAACGGCCTCATTTTCCTCCCCTACCTCACCGGGGAACGCACACCCTATAACGACCCGGACGCCCGCGGGGTGTTCGCCGGGCTATCGCTCACTCACGATATATCCCACATGGCGCGGGCCATACTCGAGGGCGTCGCTTTCGGCATAAGGGATTCCGCGGACATGATGCGTCAACTGGGCGTGCCGATATCAAGAATTTACGTCTCTGGCGGCGGTGGGCAGAGCGACCTGTGGCGCTCCATTATCGCCTCTGTGCTGGCGCGGCCCATCAGGCGCCTCGAAATAGACCAGGGACCCGCAATGGGCGCGGCGCTACTCGCCGGCGTCGGCGCCGGGGTATGGAAGGACGTGGCGCATGCCACAAAAAATACGCTCAGGGTGAAAGACGAAATCCGCCCTCTGAAAGATTGGTCGAAAGCATACGCTGACCATTACAGGCGCTATCGCGCGCTTTATCCGGCGCTAAAAGATTATTTCAAATCACCGGGGCATCCCGCTTAAGGAGATAGAATGAGCGAAAAACTCGACGATTTAAAGGAAATGGTGCTGACGGGGGACAGGGAAGATAAGGTCACAATACTTGCGCAAGAGCTGATAAACGAGGGCGCGAAGGTAGAGAGGATTCTGGACGAGGCGCTGATCGCGGCGATGGATGAGGCGGGGAGGCGTTTCCAGGAGAAGGAATATTTCGTGCCGGAGCTTATCATTGCGGCGCGCGCGATGGATCGGGCGCTCAAGGTGCTCAAGCCGCTGCTCGAAAAATCCGGCGCAAAAAGCCGCGGATGCCTCGTGCTCGGCACGGTTCGCGGGGATCAGCACGACATCGGTAAAAACCTCGTGGCCATGATGTTCAAGGGCGCGGGGTTCGACGTAGTTGACCTCGGCCATGACGTTAATCCCGACAGGTTTGTCGAGGCGACGCGCGAGCACAAGCCCGACGTCATCGGCATGAGCGCGCTCCTGACCACCACCATGGTCAACATGGAAGAGGTCATAAAACACCTCAAAGATGCGGGGTTGAGAAAGGACTTGCTTGTCATAGTAGGCGGGGCGCCGCTGAACCAGAAATTCGCAGACACGATCGGCGCCGACCTTTACGCGGCCACCGCGCCCGCGGCGGTGGCATCGGTCCGCGAGCGACTACACGATTTGAGGAGGGGCGATTGATTATCCCGATTAGACTTTAGGCTTTTGGCGTTAGGCCTAAGGCCAACAGCCCACCGCCAAAAGGATGGTTGCGTCAATTCATTGATAGGCTACCTTCTTAATGTAGTCCCGACCAAGTCGGGATTAAGGGAGTACGATATGAGCGGAAAGAGAGTTCTCCTTACAACCAGCTACGGCCCAAACGAATTGGGATGGGGGGAGGACATGTTCGATCTGCTGAAGTCCCGCCTTGCGAGGGGCCATGGGCCGTTTTCGATGGCTTCGCATTGCCATTATTTCGCGCTCTACCTCATCGCTGAAAATATTTCCAACCCCACCACAGTGCTCGAAAACCCTCATTGGAGCGAATTTGTTGATGAGCTGAAAAAGGGCTACGACGTTGTCGGCATCCAGTTGAAAAGCCTTCACACCGGGAAGATCGCCGAAATGGTCAGGCACATGCGGGAGAATCACCCCGAGACCGAGATCGTCATCGGGGGCTACGGGGTCAGCACACTCGGCCAGCCCGTTCCCGGAGACACGAACGGCGACGCCGTCTATATCCGCGAAAACGCGCATCACCTGTGCCGTGAAGAGGGCGTGTGCTTTATGAGAAAGCTGCTGGATGACAAGCCCTATGACCGGGAGATAACCCAGTATAACCTGCCCATGGTGGGCTTTTCGCTGGAGCAGTTTAAAAAGGCGCACGGACGCCTTCCGGTGATACTCGTGAGCCTCGGCTGCCCAAACGCATGCGACTTCTGCAACACCTCCGCCTTCTTCTACAATAAAAAACACTATGTGGCCACCCCCGAACAGGTCTACAGGTACATGAAAAACTATCAGAAGCGCCTGAAAATGGACGATTTTATCGTTCTCCTGTTCGATGAAGATTTCTTTCTCAACGTGGACTTTGTCCGCGAGCTTGGCCGCCTGATCCGGAGCGACAAAAAGACATGGGGAATCAGATACTTCTCATTCGGCTCCATGCGGTCTCTCTCGCAATTTACGGTTGAGGAATTGAAGGCAAACGGCCTTCAGGCGGTATGGATAGGGGTGGAAAGTTTCCTCACCGGCGAGGGCGCCACCGAGGACACTTACGGCAAGCGGCGAGGCGAAGACATCGAGAAGATGTTCCGCGAATTGCACCGGCACGGCATCCAGACGATCGGGTCACTGGTGATGGGCTTCGACTTCCACAACCGTGAAAACCTGAAGCAGGACATTGACCGATTCATCGCCCTCAAGCCCATGTTCTACCAGTTTTCCCCGCTGACCCCGTGCCCCGGCACACCCCTGTATGACCGCATGCAGGAAGAGGGCCGCATAAACGACTCCTACAAATGGTCCGATTTCCACTTGTGGAAAGACGACGTGTTCAAGCTGAGCAATTTCAAGAAGGGCGAGATAAAGGAGCTGTTCGATTACGCGCACGAACAGATCGCCAACCTGAACGGCCCGCCACCTCTCCAGATGATGGAAAATTCGCTTGACGCATACTCGACCTTGAAAGGGTCAGGCGATGAGTTCATGCAATACCAGGCCGAAAAGGCCCGCATGATGGCCACCGGCGCCTATATGTACCTTCGGGCCTGCAAGCTGCATCATTTTTCGCCCGAGGTGCGGGAACGCGCGGTCTTGCTTATGAGGCGATATCGCGCGGAGATCGGCAGGCCTCCTCTTTTTACTGCGCCAATCTCCCGGTTTATAGCCCGCAGGGTCAAAAAGACCATCGCCAAAGGCCTCGACCCGGTCATCTCCGACCCCATGCCCAGATGGAGTTACTACCACCAAACCGGCCCGGACGACACCCGCATCTACGTCCGCAAGAGCCGTACCCAGAAAGAACCCGAGATGTACAAAGACCGCCGTATGCTGGGACAGATCATCAGAACAGGAAGGTTCCGGAATTAAATGATGACCGACCGTTTTCGGGTCATGTAGGAGCGACCGGCCGATCGCCCCTACTCACCCTCTCTTCCGACACAAGCTTTGTAATATTCGAGTATTTTTCTTGAAATATCGGTTATATTGAACTTTTCGGCGGCGATAGCCGGCCCCTTATCGGAGAGACTTCTTCTCAGCTCGGCGTTGCCCGCCAGCATGGACAGCTTGGCTACGAGGTCATCAGGCGAATCCGGGTCGAACATGAGGCCGTTGACGTTTTCCTGGACAACGTCTTTTATGCCGGATGTATTTGAAGCGAGGAGAGGGACACCTCTGGCCATGGCGTCAATCAGGCTTGTGCCCAGGCCCTCATCCCGGCTTGGCATGGCGAAGATGTCCAGGCCGGCAAAGAAACGCTCCGGCCGGTCAACGTGACCCGCTATATGAATTGCCTCATCCTGTCCCGATTTTTTGATTATATTCTCGATCTCCCGCCTGCATTCTCCATCCCCGAATAGCACGAGCCTGACGTTTGGGACGTCTTTCCGCGCCATTGAAACGGCGTCAACCAGCCAGTCGAACCGTTTGACGGGAAAGAGATTGCCGCTGGCGCCGATTATCAGATTGCGCTCCTCGAAGCCGGTGAGCGCGATTAACTTTTTTCTGGTTTCTTCCCGATTGATACTCTCCGGAATTTCAATGCCATCGGGAATGATGGCCGTCCTTTGAGGACTGACTCCCGCCTGGACTATCTGGTCGTGGCAAGCGTTGCTGATTGCGATGTGAAAATCGGCGCCGTTGCGGTATTTTGATCGCGCCATGGGGCCTTTCAGCGGGAAAGCGACGCGCCTGGTGTTTATAATGACGGGCGGGCGCCCCATGCGAAGTATTGTACGCGCCAGCCATGTCATCGAGAGGGAGCGGGCAGTGTGAGTATGAATTATGTCCGGTTGAAATTCCTTTGCGTATTTCGCCAGCCTCATTGCGCTGAAAATATCAGCGTCGTTGCGCTGTTCCAGGGGCAGGACGGACACATTCATGGCAAGAACATGCTTCTCGATCTCAGAACCCGGCGAGGCGGCCAGCGCCTGTGTTATCTTTTCCTCCTTTTTCAGCTCCCGGATCAGGAAGATGACCTGCCTCTGTCCGCCTCCGAAGCCTTTTTCGCTATCTATATGCAAAATGCGCATTATAACTCTTTAGACGCCTTAAGCCTTAAGGGGCTAATGACTAACGCCTTTAACTTGAATTTCCATCCGTGAAAGCGGCGATAGCCTTTCACGGCTATCCGCTTGAGAGCAAAGTGGTCCATCGAGTGCAGTTCATTAACTCCCTCGATGGTTGTGCATGCGAAGAGGTACCCTGCGTCGCGGACGCATCGCTTGTAATCCTCACTTAATCCCCCGCGCTGATAAGCGTAAGCGATCGGGGCGACGCCGATTTCGCGCTCGATGATCCGCCGGGACTCCCCGGCTTCCACTATAAGCTCATCCGCCGGCGTATTGCCGCAATGGCGGTGTGTCATCCCGTGGCTCTGGATGCTGATCCCTGCCTGTCTCAATTCCCGCGCCTGGTCCCACGTCATGATGGCCGACGGCGCCGCTTCGCCCGCTCCCTCCCAGAACAGCCCCGATTTCCCCGCGTCTCCCGCGATGATGAACACCGTGGCCTTGGCCCCATGCCTTTTGAGGATCGGCAAACCCTCAGTGTAATTGTCCGTGTACCCATCGTCAAATGTGAGAATAACCGGCTTTTCCGGGGATGAAATCTCGCCCGCGTGTATCCTCCGCAAGTCGTCAAAGTCGCAAAATGTATACCCCAATTTTCTAAGGAAGCTCAGGTGCATCTCCAGCGCTTCGGGTGAGACATGAAGCCCCCGCCGGGTGGACTCGGCGGGCGGCAGACCAACTTTATGGTACATGATTATCGGGAGGGGGTTTTTCACTGGATTTCGTTAAAGTCATTAGGCCTTAGGCAGGCTCTCAGCATAAGATGAAACACAGAGGCACAGAGACACAGATAATTTTAAATTTTAGATTGAAGAAGAGGGATTGATATCCTCTTTAATCTAAAATCCAAAATCTAAACAACTCTGTGTCTCTGTGTTGAATTCTTCTTCAACCAAATGCCTAAGGCCTAACAGGCTGTTGAAAAATGTATTTTGGTGGCGGACAGGAATGTCCGCCCTCCTATAACTTGTTGATTTTATTAGGGGGACGGACATTCCTGTCCATCACCCTGAATAAAATCTTCCACTTTTCAACATCCTGCTAAAGCCTAACGCCTATTTATTTACCTACCTCGATGCCGTAGGACTTGATTTTCCGGTGCAGGCTTGTGCGTTCGATGCCGATGGCTTCTGCGGTTTTGGAGATATTGCCGCCGAATTGTTTTAATTTGCGCTCTATGTATTCCTTTTCGAATATAAGGCGCGCTTCTTTGAGGGACTGCGCCGTATATGGCGCGTCTTCTCCCGATTTCACCCCACCGACAATGGATGGGGGAAGGTTATCGCTTCCGATTTCAGGCCCCGGGGTCATGATAACGAGCCTCTCGACGGTGTTTTTGAGTTCGCGAACGTTGCCGGGCCAATGATAGGCGGTGAGTATGCTGAGCGCTTCAGGGGAAAGGCGTTTCTTCCTTACGCCGACCTTTCGGGAATATTCCGCGAGGAAGTGATCGAGGAAAATGGGTATGTCTTCCGCTCTCTCCCGGAGAGCCGGCACGTGCAAGGGAATGACGTTGAGTCGGTAGAAGAGGTCTTCCCTGAATCGCCCGGCGGCGATTTCCTCTTCCAGATTCTTGTTGGTCGCCACAATCACGCGGACGTCAACCTGAATAGGCTCGGAGCCGCCGACCCTTTCGAATTTCTGTTCCTGAAGTATTCGAAGAATTTTGGCTTGGGTTTTAAGGCTCATGTCCGCGATTTCATCGAGGAAAATGGAGCCTCGGTGCGCCAAATCGAATTTCCCTCGTTTCCGCTCCGTTGCGCCTGTGAAAGCGCCTTTTTCATGGCCGAAAAGCTCTGATTCGATTAGTTCTTCCGGGATGGCCGCGCAATTGACATCGGTAAAAGGCTCGTCTCGCCGTTTGCTGAGGTAATGAATCTGGCGGGCTACGACTTCCTTTCCGGTGCCGTTTTCGCCGGTGATGAGCACCCATCCATCGGTGGGCGCGACGCGCTCGATGTCGGCGCGCAGTTTCTGAATGGAATCGCTGCGGCCCAGAATGGCCCCCGATTCAGCAAATTTCTGTCTGAGCGCGCGGTTCGTCTCGGTGAGACGGCGATGTTCAAGGGCGCGAGAGATTGTGAGGAGCAATTTATCGGCGCCCAGGGGCTTTTCGATGAAGTCGTAAGCGCCGAGCTTTGTGGCGCGCACCGCGGTCTCGATGGTGCCGTGGCCGCTGATCAGCACCACGGGCAGCTCCGGGCGAAATTTGCGTAACTGCTGCAAAACTTCAATGCCGTCCGCCCCCGGCATCCAGACATCGAGCAACACCACGTCCGGCGTCTCGTCCTCGACGCGCTTCATGGCCTCTGCGCCGTCGGAGGCGACATCCACCCTGTACCCTTCGTCGCTCAGGATCCCCTTCAGGGACTTCCGGATGCTCTCCTGATCGTCAACTACTAAAACCGTTGGGGCCATGATTTTATTGAAACTCTATGAGGACGATGCTCGCTGCTGCAATTGTTGAGGTTTTTCGATGCCGATACGCGGCAGATGAGTTGGTAATTCGATCACAAAAACCGATCCACGCGGTATGTTGCCGCGCACCCGGATATACCCGTAATGATCGCTCACGATGCGTTGCACGATGGCCAGTCCCAGTCCCGATCCGCCCTTCTTGGTCGAAAAATCCGGCTCGAAAATGCGCTGCCGGTCCTCGATCGGTATCCCCATGCCGGTATCCGCGACCTCGATCCGCGCTATCTGGAGCGGCTCAATAAAAGCGGTCACAACCTTGATCTCGCCCTTCTCATAAATGGCCCCGACAGCGTTATCCAGGAGGTTTGTCATCATACGCTTGATCTGGTCCCGGTCAAGATCGAATATCGGCATTGACGGATCGAGGGAGAGGGAGAATTGGATGTGCTTATGCGCCTCTTGGTAGAGGCCCATGGCCTCTTTGGCGATCTGGTTGAGGTCTTCGGGGGCGGGCTGGGCGGTGGGCATGCGGGCAAAATTGCGGAATTCATCAACCAGATCACGAAGCTCCTTGACCTGCTTGATGATCAGGTCGGTCGCCTCGTTGAAAATGGTGGCGTCCCCCTCGATGCGTCCCAGGTAATTGCGTCGCAGGCGCTCGGCGCTGAGTTGCAGCGGTGTGAGCGGGTTCTTGATCTCGTGGGCTATTCGGCGGGCCACCTCGCGCCATGCGATTGCCTTCTGGGCCTGAAGTATATGGGTCATATTCTCGAAAATGCCGACTAGCCCGACTAACTCGCCGTCCTCGTCCTTCAACTCGGTCAGAGTCACATGGATGATGGCCGGCGAGCCTCCTACAGAGAGGTTGATCATGCGCCTTACGGTGCCTTCCCTGCGCCTGTTCATATCATCGAGAATGTCGTCGAGAATGAGCAATTGGTCGGGGCGCAATACCTCGCGATGATTCCTGCCCATCACCTCCTTGAGGTCTATCTTGAACATGCTCTGGGCAGCCTTGTTTATCGTGGAAATGCATCCGTCGCGGTCAATGCTTATAACGCCTGCGGTCACATTCGCAAGAACGATCTCCATGTACCGGCGCCGCTGATCCAGCTCGACGTTTTTCCTCTCGAGGGCCTGATAGGCCCGATCTAGCTCGTCCTTCGATGCGACAAGCTCTCGCGTCATCTTGTTGAAACTGCCCGCCAGAACCCCCATCTCGTCCCTGGCATCCGACTCGACCGTGACGTGCAAGTCGCCTTTCGCCACCCGTTCAGTGGCGTCCGCCAGCCTTTCAATAGGCACCACCAGCGTTTTGGCAATGTATATGCCAAACCAAGTGGCGCTGAACAACACCACCAGACATATCAATATGAGTAAAGTGATATGGGTGTTCTTGATGGGGCTCTTCATTCTCATCAGGCTGATGTAATCCTGATAACTTCGCTCGTTGGACTTCATCTGTCCGAACAGGCTTTTATCCATGAGGGACTGAACCGCGAGAGCGGCCACAATAGGCCCATCGGGGCCGCCCTGGTGCAAAGGCACCACGCCGCGCACCGCGTCGGTGTCGCTTTCGAGCGGCGTGATCATATACCCCTCCTGGCCCTCGAAGGCCTTTTCCAGGAAATCCGCAGGCAGGGTCAGCGATTGGGGTTCAACTGGCAGGTTATCCTTGAAAACCCTCATAGAGGGCCGCTTATCGAGCCAGACGACCTCAAATTGCGCAAGGTCGTATTCCTTCAACTTGAACTTGAGAAATTCCTCGAGATTCACACGGCGGTCTTTTTCCAGAAGATTCATGTCCTGGAGATAATCCCGGAGAGCCTCCGCGAAATGCAGCACTTTTCCCGCGTCCTCCTCGTACTTGGACTGCACTATCTCGTTGCTCGTCGTGAACATCTGGCTTATCTGCGGGTCGAACCAGCTCTCCAGGCTGTAATTTATAAATTTCAAGGCCACGAAAAAAAGCACGCCGGTGGGTATCAATGTCAATCCGGCGAATGCAAGCACCAGCTTGGTCTTCAGGTTGGAACCCAGTATCCCGCGCCTCCGGTCGACAAACAGCTTCACCAGATTCCGCACAACAAGGAAAATCAGGAGCAATATCAGGACAAGGTCTATATTAAACAGCGAAAAAAACAGGATCGTATTGCCGATAGGCAGTTTTTCGGCCAGATGAGATATGGTGAATTCCAGATAAGTGAGCACCGCGATTGCGACTACCGCAATCGCCATAATCACATATTCGCGCCTGCGCCTTCTATACTCCGCAATAATCTTATCCTGACCGTTTTCCGACATGCTTTTAAGGTACCATCCCGCACTTTAATAATCAATCTCAGGCCATAAACCCTCTGAAAAGCAAAATTGATGAAATTTTCAGCGCTAATGTTTCACGTGAAACATTTTCTGTCGGGCCTGCGACATAAAAAGGGGGGAAGTGTAACGCAGGCGTCTCGCCTGCCCCATTTTGCCCGTACGGGCGTTACGACCATTCAAACCTGCAAAACCCCGCTTTATGTTTTAATGAATAAGTTATCAAGAGACGGGGAGCCTCCCTGCTGGTAAAATGCTGGAACAGACGGTTTCCGTCCAGAAACAGACCAAGGAGGATCCCCATGAGAGAATATCACTACATAGGACTG
>Ga0209777_10001582_pt1 | contig 32344 bp, 24 predicted proteins | sample FrelakmetHBP12HB_FD_187147 | JGI IMG/M metagenome (GOLD analysis project Ga0209777, IMG submission 187147) | Freshwater lake sediment microbial communities from the University of Notre Dame, USA, for methane emissions studies -HBP12 HB (SPAdes)... | ecosystem: Environmental > Aquatic >... | reverse complement strand
AGCATAACTGCCGCCTCGAGGACACGCCCCTGGAGTTGATAGGCAGGGCCCGAGGCCTGGCCGATACCCTGAAGGTCAAGGTGGGGGCCGTGCTGCTGGGCGACAAGGTGGACAAGCTGGCCAAGAAGCTCATTGCCTGCGGCGCAGACACGGTGCTCCTGGCAGAGGATTCCTTGCTCCAGACCTACCAGGCCAATAGCTATGCCAAGGTCCTCTGCAATCTGATCCTGAAGTACGAGCCCCAGATCGTGCTGTATGGGGCCACCGTGACCGGCCGAGACCTGGCCCCGAGAATCGCCAGTGCGATGAAGGCGGGGCTGACCGCCGATTGCACAGACCTGCAGATCGGCGACCACAAGCCCGCAGGTGAGGAGCAGGTGCACCAGAACCTCCTGTTCCAGATACGACCGGCCTTTGGAGGCAACATCATTGCCACCATCATCAACTACGACCGCTGGCCCCAGATGGCCACCGTGCGTGAGGGCGTGATGCTGATGCCCAAGCCCAACACCCGGCGCAAGGGTCAGGTCGTGGCCGAGACGGTCCGGCTGACGCCGCAGGACCTGCCCCTGCAGGTCCTGGAGGAGCACCAGCAGCCCCGCAAGGTCAACCTCAAGGCCGCCCGGGTGATCGTGGCCGGCGGCGCAGGGGTCGGCAGCCGGGAGAACTTCAGGCTCGTCTGGGACCTGGCCAATTGCCTGGGGGCCGCGCCTGCAGGAACGAGGGCAGCCGTGGACCTGGGATTCATCGACCACGACCATCAGGTGGGCCAGACCGGGACCACCGTGCGGCCCAGTCTCTACATCGCTGTGGGTATCAGCGGGGCGATCCAGCATCGGGCCGGCATGGATCAGAGCCAGAAGATCGTGGCCATCAACAAGGACCCCGATGCCCCGATCTTTGGCGTGGCCCACTTCAAGATCGTCGGTGACCTCAATGACGTGGTCCCTAGGATGATCAAGGCCCTCAGGGAGAAGGCCCTCAAGAGGTAATACAGGTATCGAAGATGTGGGGCTTCTCCATTTTTGATTTTAGATCTTAGATTTTGGATTTTGGATTTGTGACCTGGATACCGGTATGGCGAATTTCTACACCGACAATGAGGATATCCGTTTTCTCTTCAGGCACATGGACCTGGGGGCCCTGGCGGAGGTCTGCGAAGAGGGCTTCAGGTTCGCCCAGGGGTGTGACTCTGCACCGGCCGGCGCAGCGGAGGCCGTGCGGAACTATGAGATGGTCCTGACGAGTCTGGGGCAGTTGAGCGGCGAGTTCATCGCCTCACGGGCGGAAGGCGTGGACCGGGAAGGCAACAGGCTCAATCCGGACGGGACCGTCACGCGGGCCAAGGGCATTGAAGAGGCGATCGAGAAGCTCGGCCAGGCCGAGGTGATGGGCTTCACCCTCCCGCACCGGTTTGGAGGTCTGAACTTCCCCAACACCGTGTATTCGATGGCCATTGAGATCCTCTCGCGTGCGGACGCCTCCCTGATGAACATCTTTGGCCTGCAGGGCATAGCCGAGACGATCAACGCCTTTGCCGATGACCCGATCAAACAGAGATACCTGCCCGACTTCGCCGCAGGCAAGGTCACGGGCGCTATGGTCCTGACCGAGCCTGACGCAGGCAGCGACCTGCAGTCGGTCAAGACCTCTGCCCACCTCTTCCAGGACGACCAGGGCCACTGGTTTATCCGCGGGGTGAAGCGATTCATCACCAACGGCTGCGGAGAGGTCCTGCTGGTCCTGGCCCGCAGTGAGCCCGATCGAAGCGGCGGCCTGGGCCTGAGCCTGTTCGTGTGCGAGCGGGGCCCGACCGTGCACATCCGGCGCCTGGAGGACAAGCTCGGGATCCACGGATCTCCCACCTGTGAGATCTTCTTTGACAATACGCCCTGCCAGTTGATCGGCGAGCGCCAACGGGGCCTGGTGACATACGTGATGAGCCTGATGAATGGCGCCCGCATCGGCATTGCAGGCCAGTCGCTGGGGATCGCCGAGGCCGCCTTTCGCGTGGCGAGGGACTATGCAGCCAGCCGCAGGCAGTTTGGGGTGGCCATTGAGAGGCTCCCGGCCGTGCGGGACATGCTGATCGAGGACAAGATCGCCCTGGAGGCAGGCCGGGCCTTGCTGTACGAGACCAGCCGCGTGGTGGATATCGCCGTCGGCCTGGACAAGCAGCAGGCGAACCCACCCAGCGAGCCTGCAGCGGCCAAGGAACTGAAAGAGCGATTCCGCAAGGGCCGCCGGCTAGCGGAGCTGCTGACGCCCATGAGCAAGTACTACTGCTCGGAAATGGCCAACCGGGTCACGTACGACGCGATCCAGGTGCTGGGCGGCAGCGGCTACATGCGGGACTATCCGTGCGAGAGGTTCGCGCGTGACGCCCGGATCACCACGATCTACGAAGGCACCAGCCAGTTGCAGGTCGTTGCGGCCGTGCGCGGCGTGTGCAGCGGCACAGCCGAGAAGTACCTGACCGAGCTGGCTGAGAGGTCCCATGACCCAAGCCTGTCAGACCTGCTGGCGATTCTGGCCCAAGGCACCGAGCAGATGAAGAAGGCCGTGGCCTTTGTCAAGGAAAACGGCAATGAGTACATGGACCTGTGCGGCCGCCCGCTGGTGGATATCGCGATCGACCTGATCCAGGGCTATCTGTTCTGTGACCAGGCCAGCACGCGCGTCGATATGCAGGTGGCGACGTCGGGCGAGGCAGGCAAGGCAGCCGAGGGGCAGACGGTCGCCATGAAGGATCGCAAGGCCCAGATCGCCAGGCGTTTTGTCACCCGTAACGCCCCGAAGGACAAGGCCCTCGCCGAGCAGGTCTGTGCGGGTGACACGTCCACCCTCAGGCAGTACGAGTCCCTGGTTGGGCCAGTGGCTGTAGAGTAGTTCTTAGTTCTGAGTGGCTGGTGGCCGGCAGCGGTCTGGTTCCCCAGCCAACAACCCAAAACCAGCAACCAACAACCGACAACATGCTCAAGGCGGTCGTCTTCGATTTTGACGGGGTCATCACCGACTCCGAGGTCCTGCACTTTCGGGCCTTCAACAAGATCCTGGCCCAGTTCGGCGTCCAGATCACGACGCACGACTACTACAAGAAGTACCTGGGCCTCTCCGACAGGGACTGCTACAAGACCCTGGTGGCCGAGGGCAGACTCAAGGTCCCCTCGGAGCAGGTAGCCGACCTGGTGGCCCAGAAGAAGAAGGTCTACGCGATGCTTGCCTCCACCGAGGGGCACATCATCGAGGGCGTGCGGCCCTTTCTCAAGAGGCTCGCTGAGCACAAGATCGCCATGGCCATCTGTTCCGGGGCCTTGCTCAGTGAGATCAAGCTGATCCTGGACCAGGCGGGTCTGGGTCCATACTTCCCGGTGATCGTGTCTGCAGACCAGGTCACCAAGGGCAAGCCCGATCCTGAGGGGTTTCTGCTGACCCTCAAACGACTCAACGAGACGATCGGTCCTGTCCGGGCGGATCAGTGCGTGGTTGTGGAGGACTCCCACTGGGGCCTCAACGCAGCCAAGGCCGCGGGCATGCATACCATCGCTGTCACCAACTCCTACCCTGCAGACCAACTGGCTATGGCCGAGCGGATCGTCCAACGTCTCGACAGTCTCACGGTGGATGACCTGCAGCGGTTGTGTACAGGCTAACGCTCGCCGAGCCTCCGCCGGAGGGCGGCCAGATCGTTGGGTTCCACTGGCGACTGTGCGTTGGGATCGGACGCCCTATCCAGAGCCTGGCGGGCCTGCTTGAGCTGATCAGGGTCCTGGTCTGCCAGGTACTCCGCATACCAGAACCAGTAGTAGGCCCTCTCTGGATGTCTGGTGAGCATCTGCTGGTAGGTCTGCTCCGCCTCATTGAGGCGACCTGCCTTGGCCAGGCAATCGGCAAGGCGAGGCGCGAAGTTGAAGACCCCGTTGGGGTCCAGGTCCACGGCCTTCTGCGCGGCAGCCACGGCCTCGTCAAACCTCTGCTGCATACGCACGAGATCAGCCAGGGTCCACCAAGCGTGACCCTCATCGGGATCGCGATCGATCCAGCCGCGGGCCGCGCGCTCGGCGTCCTGCATGGATGACTGGGCGGCGAGATTGATCTCGGCCATGTTCAGCTTGACCCTGAGGTTGCGGCGACTAGCAGCAGAGAGCTTGACCGCCTTGGCCTGTTCGACCTTCTCTGCTGCCCGTTGGGCAGTCGAAAGTGCGTTGGCGTCCATGGAACGGTGGTCGATCAGGAAATCCGCATAGCCGGCCCAGCAGCTCTGGCATCCGCACGCCTTGGTCATGCGCTCGAAGTTGGCCTCTGCATGATCCAGGTCACCGACCGCATCTTCCGCCCTGGCCAGTTCGCCCCAGTAGAGCCCGTTGGGGTCCAGATCCGTCGCCTTGCGAGCGGCAGCCAAGGCATCCTCGAATCTGCGCTTCGTGCGAAGGGCCTCGCTGTACAGGAACCAGGCGTAGGCCATGGCAGGCCTGTGCTCGGTCAGTGCCCTGACTTCAGCGAACCATTGGTTCGGATCGGTCTTGGCCAGGATGGCCACGCGATTGACCAGGGCCAGGTCATTGTCGGGATCCAGGGCCAGGGCTGCCTGGGTCTGGACCAGGGCCTCGGCATACCGCCCGGACTGGCGCAGCAGATTGCCATACGCGACCCTGGACTGGGGATCGTTAGGATCTAGGTCCATGGCCTTCAGCAGATGCTCCTCCGCTTGGGCCAAGTAGTCCTTGTCTTCGTTCTTGCCCGACTTGGCCATTCCGTGCGCATGGTAGGCCAGGAGGCGGTGCGCAACGGGAGAATCCGGACGCCGGATCAGCAGTTGTTGCAGGGAATCCTGGGCCGCGGTGGACTCCTGAGCGACAGACTCCTCAATATGCTTGACCACAAGTGCGAACGCCTCGGCGGCATGGCCCACGCTGGCGAGGTCACGGGGTCCAGCCCATGCGGATTCCGTCAAGTCGTGACGTTGGAGGAAGGATTCGATGGCCGCCAGGTTCGTTCCCTTGGCGGTTCTGGAGATGGTCTTCCCCTGCAGTGGCTTGATACACAACTGCGTGAGCACGCCTACGGCAGTCCTGGTCCTCGTGTCGATCAGAGGTGATCCGCTCCAGCCACTGACAATATACCGCGTGGAGCCGAGATGGATGAAGTGTCCCTGTCCCGGGGCATCCACGGCCAGGACAGAGATCGCCTCCATCCTGGCCTGACAGTCAAATCGCAATGGTGACCCAGGCGATCGTCTGACGGGACAGAGGAAGTCCTCACCATTGAAGCTCCGGGTGGCTGCATAGACCTCCTTGATCTGGCTGAGATCCTGTGGATTGCCCAAGCGGAGGGCTGGGTGACCTTTCCATGAAGGCCTCAATAGGGCCAGGTCTGAGTTGGGGTCCATGGCCGCGATCGCAGCATCAAACACGTCTCCATAGAAGGGACTGATGACCACGACCTGTCTGGACATCGGCCTGTGGCTGTACTCTTCGGTCGGGAAACTCAGGCAGTGGGCGGCCGTCAGGACCAGCGAGCCGTCCCCGATTACAAACCCCATGGCAGGTGCCGTAGCCAGGATGCGGTCTTCCCTGATGGCATGAGAGGCCAGGAGCACAATCGCCTCAGGGCAGATGCCCTGCTCCTGCAGGGAAAGCCTGATCAGGAGGTGGGATCGGAGTTCCCGCTGCAGTCTGGCGTGCCTGACATACGCCTCAGCAGACTGCATGAGGCCGGTCTTGGCCAAATACGGGTCAGCCAAGTGCCAGACGGATACCCCCAGGACCGCGCCAAGGATGATGGTGCCGAGTAGCTGTGCCTTGGACGTTCTCTTTCCCATGCAATCCCTATTCTATCAGACGCATGTCAGCCTTCAAGTCCGTTCGATTGCGGCCGGCGGCCTTGCAATAAGGGCAGGCGGCGGCTAAGATGCGGCCATGGCCAAGTCCAAGAAAGACACCCCCAAGCAGGCAACGGCCACGGTCAACAAGAAGGCCTTTCATAACTTCGAGCTCTTGGACCGGTTCGAGGCCGGGCTTTCCCTGACCGGCAGTGAGGTCAAGAGCCTGCGTGCCGCGCAGGCGGACCTGGACGGGTCCTATGCCCGCATCGAGGGTGACGAATGCTGGCTGGTGGGGGCCAAGATCGCGCAGTATGAGCAGGCAGGCATTAATAACCACGACCAGGACCGAAGGCGGAAGCTCCTGCTTCACAAGGCCGAGATCCACAAGATCCGGTCCAAGCTCGAGCAGCGGGGTTTCACCCTGGTGCCGCTGAAGATCTACTTCAATCAGCGGGGCCTGGCCAAGGCGGAGGTGGCCCTGGCCAAGGGCAAACGCCAATACGACAAACGCGACTCCATCATGAATCGCGAACAGAGGCGCGACATGGACAGGGACACCAAGAAGTACCACAGATAGTCTTTACCCGGGAGCTGTATCATGGCAGACAATCAGGATAAGAAGCTGATCATCGACGAGGACTGGAAGAAAGAGGCCCAGACAGAGAAAGAGAAGCTGGCCGAGAAGGAGAAGACAGAACCCAAAGGCCGTGGTCCATCCGGAAAAAGGGCTGCGGCCCTGCCGGAGGCGGACTTCGCAGGTCTGGTGAGTATGGTGGCCACGCAGGCCTTCTTTGCCTTGGGGCTGATCCGAGTCAAGGGCGAGCCGGAGACCCCGCCTGACCTGGAGGCCGCCAAGTTCAACATAGACCTGCTCGGCATGCTGGAGGAGAAGACCAAGGGGAATCTCTCTGAGGACGAGGCAGGCCTCCTGGAGCAGACGCTGCACCAGTTGCGCATGGCCTTTGTGCAACTGACCGGCAAGTGACCGCGAAGCGGTCATCCCGAGCCCAGTCGAGGGATCTGTAGGAACTCAGAATCCGGAATCCAGAAGCCAGAAGCCAGAATGGGAAGTGTGCTGGACAGGATCTTGGCCGACAAGCGCGTCGAGGTAGAGGGCCGCAAGGCCCAGACGCCGCTGGAGGACCTCCAGGAACGGATCGTGGGACTGCCCAGGTGCCGCAACTTCTACAAGGCCGTGACCAAGCCCCACCCACGCGGGATCAACGTCATCGCAGAGGTCAAGCGGGCCTCGCCCTCTGCCGGGCTGATTTGCGCGGACTTCGACCCTGTCGCCATGGCCACCATATACCAGCGGTGCGGGGCCGATGCCATCAGCGTGCTGACCGATGAGAAGTACTTCCAGGGCAGGCTCGATTACCTGACCGCCGTCAAACAGGCGGTCTCCGTTCCAGTGCTCCGAAAGGACTTCATCATAGACCCCTATCAGGTGTACGAGGCCCGCGTAGCCGGGGCGGACGCAATCCTGCTTATTGGCGAGGCCCTCAAGCTGGCGGAGCTGAGTGACCTCCTCATCCTGGCCAGCCAACTGACCTTGACGGTCCTGCTGGAGGTCCACGAGGCGGACGTGCTGATGGGCGTTCGCAGTATGGTCGGCTTCCCCCAAAGGGGCTTCAGCGTCTTGGGCATCAACAACCGCAGCCTGGCCACCCTGGAGGTGGACCTGAACACCACGTCGAGGCTGGCCGGTCTGCTGGAGGACCCTGACGGGTTGGTGGCCGAAAGCGGCATCAGGACCCGGGCCGATGTAGAGAAGATGAAGGCCGCAGGTGCCACCGCCGTGTTGATCGGCCAGACCCTGTGCGAGCAGGGCAACATCGACCAGAAGTTCACCGAACTATTCGGCTAATCTGTGACTTGGATCGAATGATTCAGAAGAAGAGAGACGCCATGGATATCTTTCTCTTGGTCCTTGTGGGACTGGCTGCGGGCATACTGAGTGGTCTATTGGGTATCGGCGGCGGGATACTCATCGTGCCCTGCCTGGTCTTTATCTTCGGCCTGTCTCAACACGCCGCCCAAGGCACCACCCTGGCGCTCATGGTCCCCCCCATCGGGTTGCTGGCTGCCTGGACCTACTACAAACAAGGGGACGTGGACATCCGGATGGCCGTCCTGATCTGCCTTGGGTTCTTTGTCGGCGGTCTATTCGGCGCAAAGCTCGCTGGACTGATCAACGGGGCCCTGCTCAAGAAGCTCTTCGGCGGCCTCTTGCTGTTCACGGCCCTGAAGATGATCCTGTCGAAATAGCCCGTCCGTCATTGGCCGTTCCATTCCATGCGACCGCAACGACCGCAGACCGCCTGCCACAGAGAGGACCTGCGTCGGGCGGCGAGCTGTAGGCCGTCTCTGTGAGACGGCAGTGGATAGGGATGGCGTCTCACAGAGACGCCCTACAGGACGCCCTACAACTGCATGGCATCTGGACCTCGCCGCCGCATGGCGTGTGACAACATCTTCTGTCAATTCCTCACGGCACCAAGAAGCAGGCCTTTCCATCCAGCCGCGCCGGCTCCGTGCGGCAAGGCTCGGCCAGCAAGCTGTCCTTCGCTTTGCGGACACTCCGCTCGCCGCTGGGTGGGTTCCGATGTAGACGGTTCTACCATTTCCTTTGGCCCCCAAAGCTCGTGAGGGGCCAAAGGAAATGGCCTCAAAAAAGGAAGAGGACTGGTTTGATAGATCCCTCGACTGTGCTCGGGATGACAGAGTCCGGTTCAAGAATGTCAGTCCCATCCAGCATGACTCTGTCTCCCCGTCGAAGCCTTCAGCCCTGAGCGCAGTCGAAGGGGGAGTCCGCCGGAGGCGGACGGAGTGGAGGGGTCTGTCAGAACCTGCCCGCGAAGCGGGTCCTCTTTCCAACCCTGCCAGAGAATCTATCGCACCCGATGCATCCCTGTGAGGAAAACGGGATTGACAGGTTCCTGAGGGGGCAATACCTTGACGACCAATCATGTGAGGACCGGGCCGGGCGTCTTAGGTTGACAGTGCATGGACCAAGGGGTCTTGTTAGGAGACCAGATGATACATAATGGGCCACAATCGAACGCAGTATGATACAGCCCAGGGAAATCCCTCCGGTATTCACGCCGGACAACGAGCCCTACCTTGGGCTTGAGTCCTTGCTGTGGTTCGACCGCATCATTTGCTGGTCGATGGAGTCGAATACAAAGGTTGCCGGATGGACCCGACAGAATTCAAATGCCCTCACGAGCCTCCAACGGGCTGGATGCCAGATCATCCCTCAAGGTTTCAGCATCGCTCTCAGCATTCGGGAGTTAATCCGGCAGGCGTACCTGGTCTCGGCTCGCATTCTTGTGCGTCCGTTGATTGAGCGAGCGGCTGTAGTCTCGTACCTGGAGAGTCACCCGGGTGCGGTGTCCGAGTGGGAAAACGGTTGGCGGCACGGTACGAGACCATCGCTTGCCACGATGCTGGCTTCTATGGCGGGTGGTATCCCAGTTGCGGAGGCGCAGAAGATCTGCAGTGCCCATAACCACATGGTCCACGGGGACCCATTGAGCTGCTACGACAATCTCATCCCCCTTCCAGATGGTGCCGCCGGATACGCCAGCAGCAAGATACTCAACAACCCTAGACTATGCGACGAGATTGCATTCGAATCTCAGTGTTATCTCATAGTTCTGAGCGGTCGCATGGCCAGTATCTTCCCTGATGTGGGATTGCAGAGTCCTCCAAAAAGGAACTGACGAAATGGCCAACAAGGCGCTGGACCGAATGACGAGGATCGCGGTTGCTCCAGGGTTTCAGATCGAGTGTCCTTGGCGTGCTCCTCGTCATTGATCAGCTTTGCGTTCGGCGTACCCAGCCGACCACGATGGGCCGCTACGGCAGACGAACTGAGCCCGAAGGGGGTGGGTTCCACTGTCTCCACCCCTCAGGCGGAGACCAGATGAACGTCCGCTGGGGTATCTCCGGGTTGATGACTACCTCCGACCACTCCTCCACTGTCACCGTGACCGAGGCCTCTGTCGGGCGTACGACCTCCTTGACCTTCCTGGGCAGATTGTCATGTCTTGAGACCCAGAAATAACGGGTCCGGTGGGCCCGATCGTAACTGACCTCGATCACGTCGCACTCCTGGTCGCCGATGCGGTCCTGACCCCTGGCCCTGACCCCGTCGACAGACGACTCCAGCGGGTCTGCATGGCCGTGGAAGAGGCTCGGGTCCAGGATGATGCCATACCAGGCGATCCCGAGCAGGGCCATCTCGTTGGCAATGGAGACCTCTCCTGCTTTGGCGGACCTCCGCACATAGACGTTCGATCGGGTCTTCTCATAGGTATTGGGGTCGTCGACACGGAGGAATGGGCGATCCCCTTCCCAGTATATCCAGAGGTCGTTACCGTCGCAGACCAGTGTGCCGCTCTCCCTGGGGCCGTTGCTCACTTCCACGCGCAGGGCATTGGGCTTCGCAAGCCAGACCCTGTAGGTGGAGGTCCTCTCGTCTGGACCACTGCACACGCTTGTGTATGAGAGGCTATTGGCCTCCTGCAGGGTTCGGACCATAACCTCATACAGGGTGTGGGCTACGGGATCATCCCTCACGATCATCGCGGGCCGCCAGCGGGCAGGTGAGGCGCTGAGCACGTGGAGGGCCCAGCCCTCCAATGCCAGGCCGGCCATCACGATCGCAGTCCAAGCCTTGGTCCCGGTTCTCATCGGTCTATCCGTCTCAGTCTCGTACGCGTGAGAACTCCCGCCTGCTGAGCAGGACGATCCCGATGACGCTGTAGGCCACGGTCAGCATCAGGCTGTGTACCACACAGGCCACGCCCTGGGGCAGGCTGCACCGGCCAAAGGTCAGGGCGTACTTGCCGTGCTCGCCGCTGGCAAAGGCGTACAACATCTCGAAGGGCGGCCAGGTGTACCGGATGAATCCCCCGAACACCCCCGTTGCCTGCTGATTCAGGTAGCCCATCAGCAGATTGACCACGAAGTAGCCGGTGACTACCAGAACCAGCAGCAGCAGGGAGTTGTAGGCCCGCCCGAGCATCACAGACAGGGACGTGGACAGGGCTGCACAGGTATTGAACAGCAGCCACGAGGCCAGGAGCCACAGGACCAGATCATCCATGCTTCCCCTGCGCAGGATGGCCTGGACCACGAACAGGACGCAGCCTGCCAGGACAAAGTGGACGGCCGCCTGTAGCGAGAGCCCCAGGAGGCGATAGATGTACAGCTCCCCGGACCAGAATGGCTTGGTGACCAGGACGCAGATCCGGCCTGAGGCGATGTCGTCTCCGAAGATCCCTGCGCTCAAGGCCAGGGGTAGGAAGAAACCGCCCCAGATGAAGATGAACCTGCCGAACTCCGCCCCACTGGGGATGAACAGCCACCAGAAGACCCCGTACAGGACCAGCCAGACCACGTGCACGACCCAGATGTAGGTCCTGCGGAAGAACGTCTCCTTCATGAGTTCATAGGCCCTCATGCCTCACCCCCTTCATGGCACAACCGCACGAACACGTCCTCGATATTCTCCCGCTGCAACAGCACGCCCGTGATCCTCGCCCCGCCCTTGGCCAGGTCACACACGATGTCGGGCACCTCATCCGGATCGCCGATGGCGATCACCAGCTCCGTGTCTGAGACCTCAAGTACCTTGGAGGCAGGCAGGAGTGTCTCAGCGATGGAGCGGCCGCTGGACGCCACCTCTACGCGGAGCTGCCCGGCCTGGCTGGCCGCGATCCGGTCTGCGAAGCTGATCACTTGGCCACGGTGCATGAAGATGTAGTCGGAGGTCAACCTCTCCAGCTCACCCAGGCGGTGGGAGCTGATGATGATGGCCGTGCCCGATTCCTGGAGCTGCCTGAGCAGGTCTCGCAACTGGATGATCCCAATCGGGTCCAGGCCATTGCTCGGCTCATCCAGGAGCAGCAACTGCGGGTCACCCATCACGGCGATGGCCAAGGCCAGGCGCTGCTTCATGCCTTGGGAGAAGTCTGCGGCGGGTCTATCGATGAAGGCCTGCATCTGGAGCCGGTCGATCGATCTGGCCACCTGGCCGGTGATGACCTTTGCACAGAGGCCCAGCAAGGCCCCATGGTAGCGGAGGACCGCCCGGCCGCTGTAGAGACCCGGGAAGACCGGGTGCTCGGGCATGTAGCCCAGGTGGCGTCTGGCAGCCACGGACCGGGCACGGTGTCCGCACACGGAAACCCGACCTTCGGTCGGTAGAATAAGCCCTGCGACCAGGTTCAGGAGGGTGGACTTGCCTGCGCCATTGGGGCCGATCAGACCCACGATCTGGCCCCTGTGCACGGACAGAGACACGTCCGTCAGTGCGCTGACCGCCTTGGTCCGCCGTTCCAGCGGCCTCCTGAAGACCTTGGTCAGGCCGCGACATTCCACGATCGCGGCACCTGCGTTGTCCCTCTCAACTGCCATGTCCCGCCCCCTGACCGGTCCGGCTTGGGAACCGCCAGACCAGGTCGTACTCCGCGGGCCTGTTGGGCGACCCTGTGTCTTGACGAGTCCTGCGAATACCGCCGTTATCCTTGAGGTCCTCGCCCACGCTGTACACGACGAAGCCCCCAGCCTCCATGCGATAGTGCAGGGGCCCCTGGGTGTAGGGATCGGTCAGGCCCTTGAGTTCAAGGACATCGAGGCCCTGGGGGAAGGTCCCATGGACCTGCCTGTATCGAAGCACGGCCAGACCTGCCCGAGTGACGTTCAGGTCTGCGATCATCCTGGAAAGGAAGGCCTTGCAGCGGAACGACAGGGGTGCCAACTGCAATGTGAGGAGGTGTCTGGATGCCAGATCGTCGATCTCCTTCTGGGCGTCTGTATCCTGGGGCGAGCAGGGCCTCTGGACCATCTGCGTACACCGGTGCATGGCCTGCAAATAGGCAGCATGGTCTGCCACCAGCCTGGGCCCAAAGGCGATGATGCGAAAAAACAGCCGGGAATTGACTCCCCCGGGCTCCTGTCGCAGGGCCTCGTACAACCGGTCCTCCGGCAGACTGAAGAGCCATTCGCCCCTCAGGAGGCGTTCGCCGTCCAAGGCCCGGACCGCTGCGGCGGTCTCATCCAGGCCGCTGAGGAGGGTCTCGATCGCCTGCGAGTCCTCTGCACTTGGCGGCGTTGTCTCGCAGAGCCTCTGGATCATGCTGCATGCAAACCGGGTCATTCCCCAGTGAACCAATTGGCCCGCGGATGAAGGGTCTGATCGCATGGCCTCGGCCTGTCTCAGTTGGGTCCGCACCGTTCTCCATGCCTCGTTCGGCTGATTGGCCTCCGCCTCAAGGCAGGCCTTTGCCCCCAGGATGCGTGCAAGGTTCCTGATTCCCTCCACGAAGGGTGCATCTCCGGACAGGCCCGTGTGATAGTCCCGCGCGAGCCGACAGGTGGGACGCAGGGTCCCTTGCTCTACGATGGCCAGGGCTGAGGCAACGACCTCCTGGCCGATCAACCGCCTGAACTCGGCGAGGTCTTCCGGTTTGAGGGAATCGTCGATGAACCTGTACGAAAGGTCCCCCAGGTATTCGAGCAGGTTTTTCTTCTTCTCTGACGGCTGGGCCCTGAGCAGAGAGGCGGCCTTCTCGTAGAGCACGGCGGCATTCTGCTCGTCCGGGACCTCCGGAGGGATCAGGTCTGCGGGATTCATGGGCCTGCCGTCCTTGACCAGGGCCGCATAGGCCCGTCGAAGCTTGGCCGTGGACAAGGCCAGGGCAACGGCGTAGATCACGGCCAGGACCCCAACGATCACGGCCATGGCAATCAGTATCCTCTTGGATCTCTTGTTCATGGTGTTCCTCTACTCGTACCTCAGCGCCACCATCGGGTCGATCCTCGCCGCCCTGCGGGCGGGGATGTAGCTGGCCAGCAGTGACGCGGCACCCAGCAGGGCCACCGTCACCACAATACTGACGGGATCGACCGGGCTGACGCCGTAGAGCATGCTGGCCGATACCTTGGCCACACCCAATCCCAGCAGTAGCCCAACCATCAATCCCACCATCGTCAGCACCAGTCCCTCCCGCAGAACCATGCCCACGATGCTTCCTTGCGTCGCCCCCAGGGCCATGCGGATGCCGATCTCCGACGTGCGAGAGGCGACCATGCAGCCCTTGACCGCATAGATGCCCAGCGCCGCCAGAAACAGCGCCGCCGCCCCGGCCGCCAGCCCCAGGCGGGCGCCGAATCTCGCCAGCCATACGGAGGAATCGTCATGGCGTCTTTGGGCCAGAGTCGCTACCGACAGGACCGGGACCCGCTGATCGAACCGGTGAATCTCCTGGGCCACCCGCCCCCGGAGGAGGTCCGCCGATCGCCCTTTCGCAATGTGCAGGCAAAGGAATGAGGACAACATCTGCGCCTCGTTGGGTACGTACACCTGGGCGCGTACCTCCCGCTCCTTGATGCCCGGCGCGTGGGCGACGATCCCGACCACCCGGAAGGTATCGGAATCCCCTCTGACAATGAAGCCTAGTTGGATGAAACGGCCGAGGACATCGCCGTCCGGGCGGAGCTTGCGAGCCAGGCTCTCGTCGATGATCGTGACCTTTTCCGCGTTCGGGACGCTGTCCAGCCGGTCGAAGAGCCGCCCCCGCAACAGCGGGATCTCCATCACCGTGAAGTAACCCCGGCCGACGTAGTTTAAGGCGCCCTCCCGTGCGAGAGGCCTCCTCGACCTGCGATCTCCCGCCCCAGGCAGGTATTCGTCAATGAACACCGGCCCGCCGCCCCCGAGGAACAATCCGGGCGACATCCCCACCGCCTTGACCTCCGGCAGGGACGCCAGATGATCCGCCAGGGCCTCGCACGCCTGGACGCTCCGGGCCTGGTCATACCCGGCGGAAAGCGGATCGATCTGGACGACCAGCTTATCCTCCAGGGGAAACCGCGGGTCCGGCCTCGCTGCTTCCAGGGCGCTACGCGTCAGCAGCGTCGCACAGAGCACCAGGGCCACGGCCAAGGCGATCTGGCCCGCCACCGAGAGATCACCCCGCTTTCGCCGGAGGGACCCCAGCACGCGCCCCGAGGAGGCCTTCATCTCGCCGGCAATGTCGCGCTTGGAAAGCAATAGAGCGGGTCTCAAACCGAACAGCAGCGTGGCCATCAGGCACGAGCCCAGCGTGGCGGCCAGGACACGAACGTTCAAACCGAGTCGGGGACCTGTCCCCCCATCCGGAACGGCTGCAAGCCAGACATCGAGAATCCGCGTGCCGCAGCAAGCCAGCAGCACGCCGAAGAGCCCTCCCAGAACCGCCAGCAGCAGAGACTCGATCAGCAACTGCCGGATAACCCGCCAGCGCCCCCCGCCGAGGGCCATGCGGATGGCAATCTCCCGGTGACGCGAGGCACCTTGCACGATCAGCATGTTCGCCAGGTTCAGGCAGGCGATCACCAGGATGATTGCGGACGCCGTCATCAGGACCAGACTGAATATGACGTGTATCCAACGGTCCTGTTCAAAGTCACCAGGTATCCTTCCCCGGCCGGGTGGGCGGAGGTTGATCGAGGGATGACCACTCCATCGCTCGGGATATTCCTGTTTGAAACGCGGGACCAGAGCTCGCAGTTGTGCCTGGGCGACCGGCATAGCCACCTCTGGCTTGAGTCGTCCGACAGCATAGAACGACGGTTCCCTGTCCGGCCGGGACCGGAAAAACTTGTGCACAGTTCGGAGACTTCCCAGCGGCAACCAAAGGTCGTAGCCGTCGAGCGTGACGCCGGTAAAGCCCTCTGGTGCAACACCGATGACCTGGCAATCGGTGCCGTTGACGCTCACAAACTCGCCGATGAGCTTTGGATTACTACCCAGCCGCTGCCAGCAGCGATAACTGAGGACCACGACAGGGGCGCTGCCGTGCCGCTCTTCCTCGGGCAGGAACCCCCGTCCTGGGACCGGAGCGGCCCCCAGAACGGAGAAGTAGTTCGCCGAAACGTATGTCGTCCACACGTGCCAGGCCGAATCCCCACGAACCAGGGTCCCCCGATCATGGAAAGCTATCTGGGCCATGACATCGCTGAAGGCCAAGCCACTGTCACGGAGGGTGAGGTACTCGGAATAACGAAAGCAGGAATCGTCGAGGTCTTGAATCGCGCAATACGCCAACTGCTCGGGGTTTTTAACCTTCTTCGCGCGAAGAAGCAGCAGCCCATCGGCGATGCTGAACATGATCGTGTTGGCCGCGATGCCGATCGCCAGGGTAATCAGGGCGATGGCCGTGAAGCGCGGCGACTTAGTCAGCCTCCGCAGGCCGTGCTTGATGTCGTTGAAGAAGGTACTCATTTCATAACACTCTTGTCATTCGTATCTCAACGCTACCATGGGATCGATCCTCGCGGCCCGGCGGGCTGGGATGTAGCTGGCCAACAGGGCAACGGCCGTCAGGACAACCGACACGTAGACCAGGGTCAGGCCGTCGGTGGGAGTGACCTCATACAGAAGGCTGGCCAGAAAGCGGGTCAGGGCCCATGCACCAGCCACACCCAGGGCTACGCCGAGGAGCGTCAGTCGAAGCCCCTGTACCAGAACGGCCCTCAAGACGTCTGTGCTCCGTGCGCCCAGGGCCATGCGGATGCCGATCTCTCGGGTCTGCTGGGTCGTGCTGTACTGGAGCAGGCCGTAGACGCCAACTGCCGCCAAGGTCAAGGCAATGCCTGCAAACAGGCCCAGCAGGACCACGCTGAATCGCCGAGGCGACAGCATCCGGGCGAGCATTGCCTCCAGGGTCTCTATCTTGGTGATCACCTGGTCCGGGGTCAGGGCGGTCACCTCAGCGCGGAGGGCACCAAAGAGGTCCATGGGATCACCGTCTGTCCTCACCACGATCGCCATCCTCTGATTCCCGCCCCCGCCGGGCATGTAGACCGAACCCTCGACCTCCGGTGTCTCGAATTCCCTGGTCGTGTACACCACCCCCACGATGGTCAGTGGATAGCCCTCATTCTTGATGACCTGGCCTATGGGATCGGCATCGCCAAAGCACCTCTTAGCCAGGGTCTGGTCGATGATGACCTTGGTGATCTCATCCTGGTTTGTGAAGGTCCTGCCCTTGAGAAGCCGGATGCCAAGGGTCTCAAAGAAACCTGGGCTCACGCTTGCCCATCGGGCTGAATACTGCTGGTCAGGCATAACGGAGGCATGACCTGGGACTGTGACCTCCATATCCATCGGCCCTGTGGACAGGTCGAGGTCCACCGACATGACGGCCGCAGAGCGGACGCGGGGTAGGCCTTGGATCCGCTGGATCAGAGGCTCGGAAAAGGCCTTACATTGTTGAGACTCGCGGTACACCGCCATCGGCAGGTCGATCTGCATGACCAGGACGTTTTTGGGCTGAAAGCCCAGGTCTATCCCCTGCAAGGCGATCAGGCTGCGGATCACCAGGCCGGCCCCCATGAGCAGGACCAGGGACAGGCCGATCTGGCAGACCACCAGGCCGGCATGGAACCGCCGCCACCCGCGTCCGGTCCAGGAGCGTCCCGTCTCTTTCAGGGCCTGGCCCATGTGCACGTCCGAGGCCCTCCAGGCCGGTATCGTGCAGAACAAGAGACCGGTGAACATGGACACGGCCAGGGTGAAGACCAGGACCGACGGGTCTATGCCTGTGTCCTTCAGACGCGGGATGTCGGCCGGGCATAGGCCGACCAGCCCCTTCACCATCGAGAAGGCCAGTCCCAGACCGAGCACACCTCCCCCAACGCTCAGGACGAGGCCCTCGGTGAGCATCTGGCGGACGATCCGCCATCGTGAGGCACCCAAGGCCGCACGCACGGCGGCCTCGCCCTGGCGCAGGGTGGCACGGACCAAAAAGAGGTTGGCCACGTTGGTGCAGACGATCAGGAGCACGAACCCCGCAGCCCCGAGCATCAGCAGGAGCAGTCTGCGATTGCCCTCTAAGATTCGGTCCAGGAGCCGGTCCACGCCGATTGTCAGATCCGCGTTGGCCTTTGGGTCCTTCTGTTGCAGGTGCCTGGCCATTATGGCCATGGCCGCACGGGCCTGATCCACTGTGACACCCTTCTTCAGACGGGCGAGGGCAGTCACAACGCCTGGCTGCGAGACCCGAGGCATCCAGAACGGCACTGGTCGGGTAAAGGGGAACTCAAACCCGGCTGGCATGACTCCCACGATCGTATAGAGGCCCTCGGCTTGGCCGCTGCTATCTGGGGTGCTGCCGATGAGACGCACGGTCTTGCCGAGCACGTCCCGGGTCCCACCAGAGTAGTTCTGCCAGAAACCGTAGCTCAGGATCATGACCCGATCGTTCCCAGGCCGCTCTTCTTCCGGCAGAAATCCCCTGCCTACCAGAGGTCGAACGCCCAACAGAGGAAAAAGGTCGGGTGACACACGAGAGACCATGACCTCCTGCGGTCTGTCTATCCCAGCGATGTAGAAGGGGGCGTTCTTATACTCGGCCAGGGATTCAAACACATGGGTCTGTTCCCGCCAGAACAGGACATTCTCATGCGATGTCCGCCTCGGACCCCTCTGGGTCTGCTCGCTGAAGGTCACGATGCGATCGGAGTCCTTGTAGGGCAAAGGTCTGAGCACCACGGCATGGACCACGCTGAAGACCGCGGTCGTCGCGCCGATGCCGATCGCCAGGATCAGGATCACCACAATGGTGAAGCCGGGGCTCCTGCCCAGCATCCGTAGTCCGTACCGGATGTCCTGCCACAGTGTTCCCATGGTGTCCCCTCGAAACCCATGTTAGGACGCAGCGCGAGGCCTGTTGTTAATCGGGAAGGCCGGTCAATCCATGACCCGCCAGGCCGGCGGGGCCAGTTCCGGCATCACCCACGGGGCCCCGCACCGATGGCATCGCTCCATGTCCGGGCGCCTGGGATTGCCGCAGTTGGCACAGGTCACCAAGGTGACCTCAGGCCGGGTCATGCGATAGGTGATATAGGCCGGCAGGCCGAAGGCAATGGTGCCGACGATCCACCATCGCCTGGCGGTCCTGGAGAGGCCGACTACGGCCCCATCGTGTGCCACCCTCCAGGCCAGGAATCCAGCCAGGAGTATGGCGGGCAGAAGCATCACCACGGTCCAGAAGAGACGGTCTATGGGATAGGAATCGGACTCGCGTGCGGACGTGGCGATAAAGGAGTAGGGCAGGACAAAGAGGCCCCTGTGGCCTGCCACGGCCTCCACCTGCGGGCCGATCGCACGCGAGAGGAGACTGAGGGACAAGGGGTGCAGGCATTCCAACAGGTACTGGCTGGCCAAGGCCCCGGATGCCCCGTGGTTGTCATTGAATGGTGTCTTGCGGTAGCGGTTTCTCCCAGGGACGATGCGGCCCTCCTTGTCATATACCGACATCTCCAGGGTCATTCCCTCTGCGCCCACGGCTGCCACCACGCAGCCTGCGTACTGGTCGTGTATCTGTACAGGTTGTATACGATAGGCCAAGAGGTCATAGGGTTTGTTCGAGGATCGAGGGCCGACGGCCGGCAGGTATCCCATCGGGGGGGTCAAGGTGAGGGTCTCCGCATCCAACCTGTAGATGCAGCCGTCCTTGTCAAGGACCATGACCTGGCGGTTTCGGAAGATCCCCATATTGGGCTCGATCGGGACCAGATCGCCCCCATTGGGGGATGTCTCTCCCTCACGGATCTTTCGCATGGGCGGCCCCCACTGTGGATAGACTAGATCTATGTTCTTTCCTTCTGGGCTGATCTGCAGGGATTCAATCCCCTGTGGGATCGCCGGTCCCTTGAAGACCTTCCTATTGGCGAAGTCGATTCGATGGAACTGCCTGGAACCGCCGTCGTACACGATCTCATCGCGTACGCGTGTCCACGCGTAGGGCCGGAGGACAATCGGCCTGGCGAAACGTCCCAGCTCCTTGCCGGGTCTGTCTGAGATCCCTTCAGGACCTGCGTAGAGATGCTCCTGCAAAACCCTGTGGGTGCCCTGGGTCTGCACGATCACACGCAGGACAAACTGCTCTGACCGGTCATCCCAATACACCAGACGCAACCTCGTTCCCGTGGTATCCCAGGCTACACATACGATGGGCCAATCCCCATCTTCATCGCTCCGTCCGATCCGTTGTTGATTTGAGATCCACAGTGTGTCTGGACCACTGTGACAGAAGCCTGCCGAGGCCCAGGAATGGGTGATGACGTTGGGATCTCCTTCGATCTCCTGAGGGACCAGACCAGATGGACTGACAAATTCCTCCAGCGAGATCCTTCCTGTAAAGCCCGACCACGTACGGTATTTGACCCAGAATAGGATCACGGAGCAGGCCACCAAGGCGACCCAGCCCAGGGCCAGGACGCTCACCAGGTATCTCTGCGACGGTTTCATGATCGATCCTTTATAGAGCGATGGTGTGGAACTGGATCCAGGTCCGGACCAGACAGGCCAGGCCAACCAAGGCCGCCAACAGGTGGGTGTGCAGTCCGAATCCTTTGATGGCGACCACGCTGAGCAGACCGGCAGTGAACAGGATGGTCCCCAGGACCACCCAGGCCGGGCGCCGGGCCATCACGGCCTGCATGCCAAAGGCATAGCTGGCCCAGATCGAGAGGGCTGTCCCGGAGATCATCCGAAGAATGGGTGTGGTGTCGATCGGGACGAGTTGGATCCAGCGTTGGGCCAGGATTCCGCAAACCAAGGCCACGGGCAGGATGCCCAGGATCACCCAGACCAGGCCTGCGATCCACTTGCATACAAGGATCTGGCTTCGCGTGGCCGTGAGGGTACACAGGAACCTGGATACACCTCGACTCCGGTCCCCGGCCATCTGGAGGCCTGCCAACGCACCTGCACCGATCGACATGCCGAACAGGAGAAGGCCGAACATCGTGTAGAGCTCATCTGGGACACGAGTCGGGGGCAGGGACTTCATGGAGGGGAAGACCCCGGCCATCCACCCGGCAAACGAGATCCCCGCGAATATGACCAGAACGAATAGGATCGCCTGATCCTCGATCTCACGCTTCAAGAGCGTCCACATAACCGTCTCCTAAGACTGCCCGTTTCGCACCAAGGGCTGGGTACCCGTGCACTCCAGGAACAGGTCCTCGAGACCCATCTGGATCTCGCTGTAGTCCGTGGGCCGGAGGGCCTCGATCATGGCCTGCTTCTGGCCATTCCAGTTGGCCACGGTCAGGGTCACTTCTCTGCCCTGGACCCGCCGGTTGATCACCTCCGTCAGACAGACATCCGGAGGGACCGTGTCCGCGAAGACCATCCTGATCTTCTTGATCCTGTTCCTGAGCTGTTCCAGGGAGCAGTCCACCACGAGCCTGCCTGCCACCAGGATGCCGATGCGGTCCGCAATCCGCTCCACGTCCCCAAGGATGTGCGAGCTGAACAGGATGGTCCTGCCCTGGCGCTGGATCAGGTCAATGGCCAGCTCCAGGAACTGCCTGCGGGCCACCGCGTCGAGTCCCAGGGTGGGGTCGTCCAGGATCAGCAGCTCCGGATCAGTGGCCAGGCTCAGGGCGAGGTTCAACTGGGCCCGCATCCCAGCGGACAGGTCCTTGACCTTTCGCTCCATGGGCAGCCGAAAGGCGTCGGTCATTTGGCTGAAAAATCCCTGGTCCCATTTGAGGGAGAGGGCCTTGCAGAGGTCCACGAGCCGCCCCACCCTGTAGTCCTGGATCAGGTGATGTCCCTCCGCGCAATACCCGATCCGGCCCTTGACTGCTGGCGCAAGGCGCGTCGAGTCCGCCCCCAACACAGACAGTTGTCCTCGGGTTGGAGGCTCGAGGCCCATGAGCATCCGGATGAGCGTGGTCTTGCCCACGCCATTTCTGCCCAGCAGGCCGTAGATACACCCCTTGGGCACCTTCAGATCGATGCCGTCGAGCACGCACCGACCCCCGAAGTACTTCACGACTCCGTGAACCTCGATCACGTTCTCACTCATGGGACGACCCCTTGTCCTTGGAGGGCAGGTCGAACTTGTCGATCACCGCCTCAAACCAGTCCGTCAGTGTCCGACGATCGATCTGCATGTGAAAGGCCTCAACCACGATGTGCTCCAGCTCCTCGCTGATCATGCGGCGTTTGACGGATCGGTTCAGGCCGCTATCGATGGCCGCCACAAAGGCCCCTGCCCCTGCGCGGGTGGTGATGATCCCCTCCTGCTCCAACTGGCGATAGGCCTTGGCAATCGTGTTGGGATTGATCGCCAGGGTTGCTGCCAGTTCCCGTACGGTCGGCAGGCGATCCCCGGGGGAGAGCCGGCCCAGGGCGATGTCCAGCTTCACCTGGTCGATGATCTGCTGGTACACGGGCCTGGCCGACGCATTGTGGATCTGGATCTGCATTCCATACTCACTAGTTGTAATATGCTAACTAGTACAACTATAACATTCAGAGAAGAGGTAATCAAGGTTTTTGGGGGATTCCTGAAAAAAAAGAGGCAGGCCCTATCCGGTCCTGCCTGCAATTAGCTTTCGACGGCGTGGGCGGAGCCCACCCTCCGCGATTAGCCCTGGTCCTTCTGCTGGATCTTGGCCCAGGTGTCGCGGAGTTCCACGGTTCGGTTGAAGACCAGCTTGCCGTCCCGGGTGTCGGGGTCCGTGCAGAAATAACCCAACCGCTCGAACTGGAACCGGTCCAGGGGCTTTGTCCCCTTGAGCGAGGGTTCAACCTTGCACGGGCACAGGACCTTGAGCGAGTTGGGATTCAGGTTGGCCGTGAAGTCCTGGCCCGGCCCGACGTCCTCGGGGTCCTCCTTGGTGCAGAGCCGGTCATAGAGCCTGACCTCTACATCCAGGGCGTGCTGGGCGCTGACCCAATGGAGCGTGGCCTTGACCTTGCGACCGTCCGGTGCGTCACCACCCCGCGTAGCGGGGTCGTAGGTACACCGGAGCTCCACGACGCGGCCTGCGGCGTCCTTGACCACCTCCGTGCATGTGACAAAGTAGGCGTACCGGAGTCGCACCTCTTTGCCGGGCGAGAGCCTGAAGAACTTCTTGGGCGGATTCTCCATGAAGTCGTCCTGCTCGATATACAGGACCTTGGAGAACGGGACCTTGCGAGTGCCGGCACTGGGGTCTTCGGGGTTGTTGATCGCCTCCATCTCCTCGACCTGGCCGTCAGGGTAGTTCGTGATGACCACCTTGAGGGGGTTCAGGACCGCCATCACACGGGGGCTGGTCTCGTTGAGGTCCTCGCGCAGGCAGTGTTCCAGCAGGGCAATGTCCACGGTGCTGTTGAACTTGTTGACACCGATGACCTTGGCAAACGACCGGATCGCAGAGGGGGAGTAGCCGCGGCGGCGAAGGCCCGCAATCGTGGGCATACGGGGATCGTTCCAGCCCTTCACGTGGCCATCCTGCACCAGGCGGAGGAGCTTGCGCTTGCTCATCAGGGTGTACGTGAGATTGAGCCTGGCGAATTCGATCTGCTGGGGATGGTGGATCCGCTTGCCCCAGGGACCAGAGCCGTCGTCGGTTCGCCCCTCGTTGACCGCGTCGATAAACCAGTCGTACAGGGGCCTGTGGTTCTCGAACTCCAGGGTGCAGATGGAGTGGGTGATGCCCTCAACGGAGTCCTCAAAGCCGTGGGCCCAGTCGTACATGGGATAGATGCACCAGGCGTCCCCTTGGCGGTGGTGACTCTCGTGCAGGATCCGGTACATGATCGGGTCCCGCATGTTGAAATTGGGGTGGGCCATGTCGATCTTGGCCCTGAGGGTCTTTGAGCCATCCGGGAATTCACCTTTGCGCATCCGCTCAAACAGCGAGAGGTTCTCCTCCACGCTACGGCTGCGGAAGGGACTGGCCTTGCCGGGCTCGGTCAATGTGCCGCGAAGCTCGCGGACGTCATCCGCGTTCAGGTCGCAGACGTAGGCCTTGCCCTTCTTGATCAGCTCGACTGCCCACCCACACATCTGGCCGAAGTAGTCGGAGCCGTAGAAGATCCGGTCCCCCCAGTCCGCACCCAGCCAGCGGACGTCCTCGATGATGGAGTCCACGTACTCCTGGTCTTCCTTGGAGGGATTGGTATCGTCGAACCGCAGGTTGAACCTGCCGCCGAACTCAGAGGCAATGCCGAAGTTCAGGCAGATACTCTTGGCATGGCCTATGTGAAGATACCCGTTTGGCTCCGGTGGAAACCGGGTCTGTACCCGGCCACCCCACTTGCCGCTCTTGCAGTCCTCTGCCACGATCTGACGTATGAAGTCCCGGTTCTCTCTGCTGTCCATGTCAGGAGTCATAGGCTGTCCTATCCTACTGGTCACGCTTACACGGGCGGTAGTCACCCGAAGATGCCCCCTATCTTACCGCGGCATACCTCGCTTACTCAATTCAATCTTGCTAAACGGACGGATTAGGGAAGCGCGTGTGGGACACGCTCATAGGCATGGGAGGGCGAGGCGGCAGGGCCGCTCCAGGAGCACAGTCCTCAACGGTCAAATGGGCAACTCAGGGGGGGGCGTGAGGCATAGGGTAGAAGGAAGGCAGGGACAGACAGGTCGTCGGCAAGGGCCCTGGAGGAGGTGCCGATCCTCCGGGCGGGTCAGGCGGTCTCCATCCGTCACCCGCACATGGCCAACTCCTGGGGGCTCAACTGCATCAGATGCTCCAGATAGTCGTTGAGCTGCTCTTCTGTGAACCTGCTGAGGAAATCGGGTTTGGCGGACCTATTGATCTCACGGATGCAGTCAATCAACTGGTTCTTGTTCATACTGGCCATCCTTATGTGATTTGCCGAACCTTCCTGACCTGGGAAATATCGACCGATAGGAGGCCTTTTCTTTAGAGGGCCGCCCTGCACTGCAACCGACTGTCCCATAAGCCAAGACGCCAGATGTTGAGCGTGATTGATCAGACAGCCACAACCTCTTGTTGAAGTGCCAGTCACGCCGGAGGCGAAGGCGAGACTGTCCAATAAAAGCCGTTCCTTCCTGGGAAATCTACTCCGAAGATTTTTTGGTTTTTTTTCCTGCACAGATCCACGATTGGGTAGCAAGGCCTCCTCCAAGCGGCCTGAGCAGCGATACCTGCCAAAGTTAACATGCGGTAGCTTGACAACATGCGCAATAACTTACCAATTTTGACCTTGACGTGTAAGATGGGAGAGATAGAATAGTATCGGTTTTATAGGATGTTGACTAGGAGGACGGCTTCTCATGGCCACAGAGCACATCCTGCGACGTAAGTCATTCTCCAGGCAGACCTTGTTCTGTTTGCAGTACTGCCCCACAAACCGTTTCGTACATCTGAGTTTGAAAGGAGACCAAGATGGGAATCCGAACGACGGTTGCGGCATCATGCCTTTGGCTGGCACTGATGTCAGTGCAAGGCTCGGCAAAGATCATCTATGTTGATGGTGATGCACCCGGGCTGAAAAATGGTACATCCTGGACCAACGCCTACAAGAACCTGCAGGATGGCCTGGCCCAGGCTGCGACTGGCGATGAGATCTGGGTGGCGCAGGGTGTCTATAGGCCCGACAAGGGGACTGGCCAGACCGCTGGAACCCGAAGCGCTACCTTTCAGTTGAAGAGTGGGGTCAAGGTCTATGGCGGGTACGCCGGCTACGGTCAACCCAAGCCAAACAGCCGCAATATCCAGGTCTACGTGACCACGCTCAGTGGCGACCTGAAGGGCGATGACGTCCAGTTTGATCCTAACAACGCCACCGCCGTGGCGAGCCTGCTAGCGGATTCCAGTCGGCAGGACAACTGCTACACGGTGGTGACCGGCTCAGGCGCTGACGCAACGGCCCTCTTGAGTGGGTTCACCATCACAGGGGGCAATGCCAATGGACTGGAATGGCGATGGCCCTATGCAGAGATCCGTGGGGCCGGCCTGTTTGTGTACCTTGGGTCCCCCACCATTGAGGACTGCACGTTCCTGGGTAATACCGCCTTGCACGGGGGCGGGGCAGTAGGAAACCAGCAGGCCAAACCCAGCCTCGTACGCTGCACCCTCACCGCCAACTACGGCAAGGAGACCGGCGGGGCCATCACCAACTTGGCCTCGTCCCCCACAGTGAGCCAGTGTACCTTCGTGGGGAACATCGTTGACGGTCAGGAGGAGGGCGGGGCCATCTACAGCCTTGACAGCCATGTGGCGATCACCGGCAGCACCTTCGAGCGCAATGGGAGGGCCCGGCTCGGAGGGGCCATCTACAACAGCAACAGTGACGCCAACGTCGTGGGCTCTCGATTCGTCGGCAACCTGGCGGCGTACAGTGGCGGGGCTATCGACAGCTCGGCGGGATCTCACCTGACGTGTACGAGCTGCACATTCATCCAGAACGACGCCTGGTATCAGGGAGGCGCCGTGGAGATCGTAGATTCCGACGCCACCCTGACCAATTGCCGGTTCCACAGCAATACCGCAGGGTTCACAGGTGGGGCCTTCAATGAGGTGGGCGCCAGGACCGCGATCACCAATAGCGTGTTCACGGGCAACACGGCCTCGACCCTGGGAGGGGCCTTCGCCAGCTCGACGTCCCCGGTCACGATTGTCAACTGCACCTTCGCGGGTAACAAGGCCCCCTCGGGGGCGGCCATCGGCCCCGACATGCACGCGTCGGATCACGTCCAGATCTGCGTCTACAATTCGATTCTGTGGGACCAGGCGGATGATGAAGTCTACTTGGGTGGCATGGGCGCCCTCGTCATATACTGTGACGTGTTCGACAAGTCGGGGTCCGGCCGCTGGACGCTCTACGCCAACGAGCACAATATGAGCGAGGATCCCCGCTTCGTGGATCCGAATGGGGCTGACGGTCTGATCGGGACCGAGGATGACAACCTGAAACTGGCGCAGGGTTCGCCGTGCATTGACGCCGGGAACAACGGCCTGGTGCCTTCGGGCATCGTGGTTGACCTGGACGGCAAGAAACGTTTCGTGGATGATCCGGATACGATTGATAAGGGCACGGGGAAGCCACCGATCGTGGATTTGGGTGCGTGCGAATACGTCAAGTACGTGCCCGGCCCGACCAAGCCCGTTGCCAACGCCGGTCCGGACCAGACGGTCTTTGCCTGGCTCGACAACCAGGCCCGTGTGACCTTGGATGGGTCGGCCTCCAAAGATGCGGACGGGGACGTGCTCACCTACAAGTGGACCTGGCGGATCGGCACCGCCAACTACCAGGCTGAAGGGGTCTCGCCGCTTGTGACGCTGCCGGTCGGGGCCATCACCGTGACGCTGGTGGTGAACGACGGCCGTCAGAACTCGAACTCCGACAAAGTCGTGATCACCGTGCTGGGACCGTTTACCGCCAAGACGTCCATCCAGCCCGAAGAGATCAATCGCAACGACCCGCGGGTGGAATACCTCGTGGTCTTGATGCAACTGTCCGAGATCGCGGTCAGCGACATCGACGACACCCAGGCCCTGATCATGACCCCGGGCCAGATCCCGGCTGTGTCCCAGCCGGCCTTTGACCGCCGGGAGGGCCAGACCTTCCTGACAACGATCACGGCCCTCTTTGAGAAGGACGCCTTGATGCAGGCGATCAAGACCAACGGCGGCGTGACGCTGACGGTGACGGGCAAGCTGACCAGCGGTCTCAGCTTCAGCGGCTCTGCGCCGGTTACGATCGTGGGAACACCCACGTCCGACCTCACGGCGCCGGTGCCCAATCCGATGGAGTGGGCCCAGGCGGACCCGAACGCCGGGGACCCCAACGACCCGAACCACTGGCCGGGCGAGCCGCGGGCTGTACTGATCGATCCGAGGGCCGACCAAGGCTCCGGTGAGACCGGCTGGGCGATCGCCATGAGGGCCGCGAAGGCCACGGATCCCAAGGGCGGGATCGAGTATCAGTTCGACTGCTTTGAAGACGACACGCTGGATCGCACTTGGTCGCCGGATCCCGATTACGTGACCGGCACGATGAAACGCACCGACGTGGTGAACTACACCTTCCGCTGCAGGGCCAAGAATCAGGCGGGTGGCATGACCGCCTGGTCCAAGTGGACCTGGATCGGGGAGGTTCCCACCCCGTAGGGCCTCTGAGGTGAACAGATCAGTCCGCTTCAAAAAAGGGCTGAAGGGTTTCCCCCTTCAGCCCTTTCTGTTTCATGCGAGGGAAATGCGCGGACCCCCAAAAGAAGAGCCGCTGCCAGTGGGGCAGCGGCTCATGAAGATCCACTCTCTGCTTGGCCTCCTATGCCTGTTCGGGCGGGGCCGGCGGGTTCTCGGCCAGGGGCAAGACGACATCCCCGATTGGGGCCGCGCCTGCGGCGTCCACAGCGGGCTTGGGGGCCTGCTTGGGCTTGGGATGCTTCTTGGCTCCAGGGATGGGAATCCCGAGGCCACGTTCGCTGTGACCGCCCTGGTCGCCGGTCGTATGGTCCTCCACGGCCCACTGGACGCGACGCAGACTGAGCCCGATCTTGCGGGCCTCGGTGTCGACCTTGAGGATCTTGACCTCCACCTCGTCACCCGGTTTGACCACGTCTTGCGGCTTTTCGACCTTGTGGTCCGCCATCTCGGAGATGTGCAGCAGGCCCTCCAACTCCGGCTCCAGCTCCACGAAGGCGCCAAAGTTGGTCAGCTTGGCGATCTTTCCTTTGATGATGTGGCCGGGGACGTACTTCTCCGGGATAGCCCGAATCCACGGATCCTCGCTGAGTTGCTTGACGCCCAGCGATATTCGGCGCTTCTCCTCGTTGACCTCCAGGACCACGCACCGGATCGGCTGGTCCTTCTGCAGCACCTCGCGGGGGTGGCTGTACTTCCTCGTCCAGCTCAGGTCCGAGACGTGGATCATGCCGTCGATGCCCGGCTCGATCTCCACAAAGGCCCCGAAGTTGGTCAGGCTGCGAACCACCGCGTTGAGGATCGTGCCGGCCGGATACTTCTGCGAGGCCACGCTCCACGGATTGGTCTCCGTCTGCTTGAGGCCCAGCGAGATCTCCTGCTTCTCCTTGTTGATGCTGAGGACCACGACCTCGATCTCGTCGCCCATGTTGACCATCTCCCCAGGATGGTTCAACCGCTTGGTCCAGCTCATCTCACTGATGTGGACCAGGCCTTCGATCCCGTTCTCAAGCCGCACGAACACGCCGTAATTCATCACGTTGACGACCTTGCCCTTGACGCGGGCACTGATCGGGTATTTGTTCTCCACGGTGTCCCACGGGCACGCGCTCTTTTGCTTGAGGCCCAAAGAGACCTTCTCGCTGGCCTTGTCCACGGCGATGACCACACACTCGATCTCCTGATCGATGGACACGACCTCCGACGGATGCGCCACCCGGCCCCAGCTCAGGTCCGAGATGTGCAATAGTCCGTCGAGTCCGCCCAGGTCCACGAACACGCCGAAGTCGGCGATGTTCTTGACGATGCCCTTGCGAACCTGGCCCGTCTCCAGCTCGGCCAGGAGCTTCTCCTTGCTGGCACGGCGGTCTTCCTCAATGAGCTTGCGGCGAGAGACCACAATGTTGCGGTTCTCTATATCGATCTTGAGGATCTTGCACTGGACCTCCTTGCCGATGAAACGGCTGATGTCGCCAGGCTTTCGAATATCGACCTGCGAGGCCGGCAGGAACACGGGCACGCCGATGTCCACCAGGAGGCCGCCCTTGATCCGGCGCACGACCCGGCCGGTAACCGTGTCCCCTTCCTTCTTGGTGTTGATGATGTTCTCCCAGCCACGGATGGCGTCGGCCTTGCGCTTGCTCAGGATGATCAGGCCGCTCTCGGAATCCGTATCTTCCAGCAGCACCTCGATCTGTTGGCCCGGCACGATCTCGGATGGATCGCCGAACTCGCTGGCCTCCACCACGCCCTCGCTCTTGAGTCCCACCTCCACGATCACGTCATTGCCGATCTGGCCGACGATCGTACCCTTGAGCACTCCGCCCGGCGAGTGGGAATCCACCTTGCCCTGGAGCATCTCTTCCAACTGCTTGTTCTCGGCCTCACCGAAGAGCTGCTTGACCTGTTCGTCCAGCTTCTCTTCCGAGAGCCCCAACTTGCTGATGATGTTTCTGTCTACCATAAACCAACCCTACTGCGGCGTCTTGGTGACGGGTCTAGCGGCGCCCCGCATACACGCCGGAAGGCCCCTGTGCATCACTGCACCCCTGCAAGAGGTTACTCAACCTGCACGCGTCCACGCAACGCGAGCATCCGTCATAATCCCGAAATTGGGAAGCGATTATAAGTACCAGAAACAACAGACGATTGCAAGCACCTTGCCCCAAGATTTCTGGGCCGGATTGGCGGCGAGACGCCTTCCGTCCGGACCAGGCCAACGGCCGGCATTCAGTTCAGTGCCGATCTCCTTGCCCACTGCATCGGAGGTGCAGCCGACAGCGCGGCCGCTGCAGGGAGGTCGTGGCGGCCTCCGAGACCCCGTAAGGTGCGCGTAACGCCCATTTTCCCATGGACTTGCCGCCGGACTTCTCCGACAATGGCAGCGATGCCACGGTCGCTCAATACCAGTGCGGATGGGCATGACCCGGAGGGCTGGAGCCCCTCGTGTCCGGTCGTGATTGCAGCATGCCAACGGACGCTCCGCGATGGACGTGGACTACGCCAACAGCAAGGGTTCGTACGTGATCACGCCAGTCAAGCCGGAAATGACGCTGGCGACCAGCGACATCATCACGTGGAACGACTACGGTAAGGAAGACGGGGAGCAGACGTTCGGCCTGTTGTCGCAGATCTCGCCTGATGGCCGGTACGTCCTCAGCACCGTCAAGGACAAATCCGTCTTCGTCCCTCAGCCCTCCCTCGCCTTCTCACAACTGTTCTTCCCCCTGCGAGGCATCCTGTGCCTCTACGACAGGCAGACGGGCGAGTTCCGCGCCCTGCCCGGCGCCGACAATCCCGAATTCGTCCAGAGCAATCCTGCCTGGAGTCCCGACGGCAGGTTCGTCGTCTTCGCCAGGGCCAGGGCCTACGATCTCAAGAACACCCGCGGGCAGGGCAAGATCCTGCTGACCCGAGAGGAGTGCAAGGAGTTCGCTGAGGACGGCAAGCCGTTCCTGTTCGACCTCTGCAGGGTCCCGTTCAATGACGGCCAAGGGGGCACGCCCGAGCCGATCCAAGGCGCGTCGAACAACGGCATGAGCAACTTTTTCGCGCGATACTCGCCGGACGGCAGATGGCTTGTGTTCTGCAAGGCCAAGAGCTACATGCTGCTCCAGCCGGACAGTGAGTTGTACATCCTCCCCGCCGAGGGCGGCGAGGCCCGTAGGCTCCGCCGGATGAACTCCTGGCATAGCTGGTCGCCGAACGGCAAGTGGCTCGTCTTCTCGTCCAAGGCCTATTCGGACTACACGCAGCTCTGCCTCACCCATATCGACGAGAACGGCCAGAGCACCCCGCCGGTCCTGCTGTCCCATCTGACCGCGCCCGACCGGGCCGCCAACATCCCGGAATTCGTCAACGTCACGCCCACCGCCATCGTCAGAATCCACGAGCAGTTTCTCAATGACTACTCGTTTGTCCGCGCCGGCAACGAGTTTTTCAATCAGGGCGATGCGGACAACGCCATCACGGAGTACAACAAGGCCCTGGACCTCAACCCAGACAACGTCACGGCCCACCACAGGCTCGGTTTCCTTCTCTACCAGGTCAAGGACCGGTACGACGAAGGAATGACCCACCTGCTCAGGGCCTACAAGCTCGACTCGCGAGACCCCCGAATCCAGTATGATCTCGGCATGGCGTACCTGCACCAAGCCAAACTCGAGGACGCCGCTGCCTTTCTGCGGGAGGCCATACAGCGTGCGCCGAATGGCTTCAACGACCAGTATGACCCGGTACAGATGCGGCTCAGTCTCGCCCAGGCACTGACCGCCGCGGGCCAGTCCAAGCAGGCCGAGGCCCCGCTGCTGGAGGCGCTGCAGCGCAGCCCGAAGCATCCGGAGGTGCACTATCGGCTGGCTCTGGTCCTGGCCGATCTCGGCCGGACCGAGGAGGCCCTCGCATCCTACAACAAGGCCATCGCTCTCAACCCCCAGGTCGACTCCTCGTCCGTGCTGCACCATCTTCTGGCCACGGGCTACCTCCGAAGCCACAAGTATCGCGAAGCCCTGCTGCACGAGGAGAAGGCCCTGGCGCTCGCCCGCAGCCAGGGCGACCGGGACTTCGCCCAGAAGCTCGAAGGTCACGTAGCGGTATGCAAGGGGCTGGCAGAGCCCTCCAAGTGAATCGTGAATCGAGCAGGCGGATGACTGTGCCCTTTCTCAGCGGGATTCCGTAGCGAGGAAGGCTTTCTCAGGGGACGTCGCACTCAAAGCCGCGGAGATCGGCACAGAGGGTGAGCCGCCATGCGGATATGTAGTTGCCTGACGTGGCCGAAACACACTCGAAATGCTCCGTAGGCCTCCAAATACCTTTCGAGAAGCAGTTCTACTATTGCACTAGTACGACAGCGCTATTTTAGCTCAAGAGATTTGAGGGAGGTATCCGATGATTCTCCTAGAAGAAGACATTCTGGAGAATCAGGCAATGACCTCAGAGCAGATTGCTTCACTGCAACCGGCGTTGGCGAAGCTGCTGGAGCAGTTTCGCCATTGTTTCCAACGCGATAAGACCTTCGCCTATTTGGAGAAGTACATCCTGGGTCTGTTGTCG
>Ga0209777_10001581_pt1 | contig 32364 bp, 20 predicted proteins | sample FrelakmetHBP12HB_FD_187147 | JGI IMG/M metagenome (GOLD analysis project Ga0209777, IMG submission 187147) | Freshwater lake sediment microbial communities from the University of Notre Dame, USA, for methane emissions studies -HBP12 HB (SPAdes)... | ecosystem: Environmental > Aquatic >... | reverse complement strand
GGAAGATAATACGCAGGCGGTGGTCGCGGGCGTGGTTGTCGAAGGTCACTTGGATGTCTAACCGGGGTATTCCCTGGACCAAGGAGACGGTTACGCTGAGTGGGCAGGTCACACTCGTTTCACTGCGCCTCCGACCGGAGGCATCCAGACCTTCCGGGAGCAACCAGTCGTAATCAATGCGGGTGCGTTGTACAGCAGGGCCATCCGCCAGGCGGCTGATATGCGGCGCGGCTCCGAGCGTATTTTCCATCCGGTCTTCCAGCGGGTAGGAGTAATTGTAGCCATCCCCGCAGTCGCCGCCGTCTTCGAAATAGCCTAGGTCGCGGAAAATCTGTCCGCTGGCCTTCTCTTCGACGCTGAATGTACCATTCGAGGCGATCTGAATGCGAAGATGCTCGTTCTCGAGTACATTAAGCGGATGGGCGATCGTTACCGGCTTGTTTGGATTCGCCGTCGGAGAGACAGCATACACTTGATATCCGAAAGCTGGCAAGTTGGTCTCGAAGGACGCCTGCACACATACACCTCTCCTTTCGCTGGCCGGTCCACTAACCAGAGGACGGAGCACGTGCGAGCGGCGGATGGATTCGACTTGGACGGGGAGCGGCTCGGTACCATCCAATGGGCGAATGATCAGGCCGCGGAAATTTGGATCCGGCAGGATTGCCGGGTCGCCGTACCATTGCTGAAACACCCGCCGGCGTAAAAGGTCGGGGGCATCCATCTCAAGCTCATTTTCGGGTGCGTTGGCCGGTGGTGTCCAGCGGCTCATGGCGATCCGGCTAAGGAAGAAGTCCCATAGATCGACATCCACGGTGATGCCACCTTCCATAGGCCACGGCAGGCCGTTGAAGACCACCAGGGCTGCCTCGCCCTCCTTCAAGCCCGACAGGTCGATGCTCCGCGCCAGCAATTCGAAACGTTCGCCCAGAACTTCCCCGGCGATCTCGGAGGCCCAGGCGAAGCGTGTCTCCATCTGGGCATGGACCGCGTCGATACTGCAACCACCGATCGAATCGTGAGGATGGTTCTGGAGCAGCCACTCCCAGGCTTTCCACAGGAAAGCCCCCGGGTAATCCTCCCCTTCCAGCCAGGTCAATGCCGACCAGGGTTCCGCCCAGCGCTCGAGAAGAGTCTGGGTACGCTCGTTCTGCATTTTGTTATAGATGCGGGAGGAGAGGATGTGCGGCAGGAGGCGGTTGTCCCGGTTGGGTGTGCGGTTGGCATCCCGCAGCTCGCCTGAAACTGTTTGCAGCGGTCGGTCTCCCAAGGACTTTATCAGGGCTTCGAAATAGTCCTCCAGGGAAGCCTGCTGGAAATGAAACTCCTCTCCAAAAAGACGGTTGGCAGTTTCCAGGATTGCAGACAGGTCTTCCCGTGCGGGGAGGTGGTCGATACCGTTTAAAGCCAAAAGCACTGAAGACGCGGCTCGACGGGTCTCGTATCGGGCGAAGGTACGCAGATCAAAGGTTGCCTGCTGGACATCATCCGCCAGGGAAGACGCATTGCCGTAGCCCATGTTCGTGGGCAGGTGGCGAAGCAGCACGCGGCTCCCGTCCGGGCTTTGCCACCACAGTTCGGACTTCAAATCGCCTTCGTCTAGGCCGCGGAAATGCATCGCAAACGGAATGTCGAACCCCTGCAGGATTTGCGGTAATTGGGAAATGTGTCCAAATGTGTCCGCAATGTATCCAACCTTCTGGACATGCCCGAACTCATTGGCAATCCGATGTCCCAGAAGCAGGTTGCGTACCAGGGATTCGCCGCTGACTAGGAACTCGTCCGGCAGCACATACCACGGCCCGACGCCTATGCGGCGTTCTTGGATAAACTTCTGGAGAATCTCTCGGTTCTCAGGACGGATCTCAAGGTAGTCCTGCAGAACGACCGTCTGTGCGTCGAGATTGAAATGGGTGTAGGAAGGGTCGCGCTCCAACAGGTCGAGCAGGGCATCCATCACATGCACCAGGCGGATGCGGAATTGCTGGAAGGTGGCGTACCATTCCCGGTCCCAATGGGTATGCGGGATGACAAAGACTGTATTTTGATTCTGAGCCGATCGTCTTGGCATCTGGTATCACTCCTGGAGGCAGGTGGGAAAAAGTACATCTCACCGATAGTTCCAATATCACTTTACTAGGCCGGGTGGTAAGCCATCGGTTAAGAATTTGATAAACCGGTTGTTTTTAATTTCATTGACGACGGAACCAATTTTAATTTACCACAAAACCGTATGCAAAAGGTCGGGAGATTGTCAAACGAGGCTTCTTTGGCGAGTTGTTTGACGATGGTGCGAATAGAGAGAGACAATTGCCATTCGCATCAAGAATCTATAAATCCATATCCCAACCGAAAGGCGCACAGTGTCAGTCAGGGTTGACTTCTAGGTGCTGAGCTCCTGTTTTTCACCGTAGAACGGGTTATTGCGCCGTTCTTCCGTATGTGGTTGGATATCTATTATTTTCTACAACAGAGTAACATAAGATGCCATGCAAGTCTTGAAGAGAATTATGATGAATCGGGATTTTATTGTCGGAAGGATTAAGGCAGTTATGGATGCTCAGGTTTGCTGCTGGTTTGTACGTGGTGAAGCCCCACGATTTCATGGTCACCCTGACTTGTGTCTTTATGTTTTTCATATGCGTGTTTTTCCTAGGCCGCTGGCGTTTCTACTGCGGGTCTCTTTTGTGAAGCTCTCCCGGTCAGATAAGCCAGCACTGCACCCGCTGCGAACAGAGCGATATTTAGGATGAATGGCAAGCCCTTGTTGAGCTCAGAAAGGGTCCCGGCGATCCAGCCGAAGGGGGAAGTTAGCAGGATAACGCCCACATACAGGATTGCTTGGATGCGGGCACGTTCCTTTGGATCAATTGTCAGCACGACCATCTGATCCACGAGCGGGCTGACAGCGGCCAAGCAACAAGCTTCTAGGAGTACGCTAATAACAAGCAAGAAATAGCCCTGGTCTGGTGCGGTGATCAGCAGCAACTGGCTGGCAACAAAGCCGAGAAAACCGAATACCAACGGCAGCTTGAAGTGCATTTTGCTGATCCGCGGCATCACCATGAAAAAGAAAAGCAGCATGATGGCTGATTTGACAAATGGAAAGATAGCCAGATTACGGGCCGGGATGTGCAGCTTCTCAGTCACAATAATTGCCCAGAAACTCCCGCTGATCATTGAGGAAATGCTGAGTACCAGCATGATCCCGGCGGTGTAGAGTGTCTGCGGTGTTTGGAGCAGCGAGCGTAAAACGCTTTTATACTCGCCCAGCATGTCTAAAACGCTCTGATGGTGCGTTTCTTGGAGGCGAACTTTACCCTGCCTGGTTTCTTGCGTCATCCGGTAGGTGACAATCGCTTTCAGTGTAAACATGACTGCGGCAAAGAGGTATAGGCCGCGCATGGTCGGCACAAGCGAAAAAGCACCGATCAATGCTCCCGCTAGTGGCGCGATAAAGCCTACCACAATATTGGCAATATAGATCCAGGTATAAATATCGACTAACTGGCTTTGATCGGCGTCTTCCACCAGCAGGCAAGTCCATGAATTGGAACTGATACGCCAGACGCTGTTCATCACCCCCGCCGCCAGGAAATACCAAATATTCTGAGCCAGGGCTGAGATCAGCGCCGGAACGCTCCACGACAGGATATCAAAGATCAGGGTTGTACGCCTTCGCCCGAGTTTGTCGGTGACTAATCCGCTCAATAGCGCCATGATAATCTGAAAGCCCAAACTGACGCTTAGAATAAGGCCTATTTGTTTATCAGATAAACCAAGAGCCAGCATGTAGACCGAAACATACGGAGCATAAAGGTTGTTCGGGATGCCCCATAATGGCTCGGTATACACACAACCGCGCGGGTTCCCGCGCAGGCTTTTCAGAGTGGTGATCAACGAGTGGTTATTCAAGCAGGTAAAACCTCTTGTGGTTGGCAGTGGTATGGTTTCACGGAACTTCCCCGAGAGAGACACCCCCTGCCCCCTTTATACCTCAGCGGGGTACTGCGGGGACCTGCACCGATGGGCGAGACGGAAGCGGCGGGATAGGCGAGACCCTTTCTCAATTAAGAGAATATCTCACCTGCAATTCCAGTATCATTTTTTTGGTCAAGAATCTGTAAATCCATGCCGAATCCATCTTTTCGCGTGTTCCGCGTAAAGATGGGCGACCGGGCGATCAAGCTTTGAACCCGGCTTTTTACTGATTAGCTGCGAACGCTTTGGTGGCGGCGACGAATTCCTCTGCGGTAACCGACACGCAATACAGGCTCTCCATCATCTTAACCATGCGCTGCGTACCCAGCAGTTCGGCCTGCTCCTCCGGGAAATCGTTAGCCAGGGTGCAGTCGCGCAGCAGGATGACTTTGTAGTTCCGCCAAAGGGCGTCGATGATCGTCGTCATCAGGCACGCATCGGCGGAGAAGCCGACCACGAACAGATTCTTGATGTCCAGATAGCGCAGCAGCAGGTCGAGGCGTGTACCAACGAAGCCGCTGTAGACGTGTTTGCGGATAAAGTACTCGTTTTCGCGTGGGGTGAGAAGTTTGGAGATCTTGACGTGATCGGAATTGCCGTAATGGTATTCCTTGGGATCGACCTCGTCTTCGGCAAACATATGCTCCATGTCCGTATTCAGTTGCCGCTTTAACACCTTACCAAATTCGGAATATTGCAGCCCGATCTTGGGGGCGCTGTTGTTGAGATAGATCACCGGCATGTTGATTTCCCGGGCAGCGGTCAGGGCGGGTAGCAGGGCAGTCTTGATGATGCGGTCTTCGTGCTCGGAGCTTTTCAGCCAGGCCAGGGCAGGACGCTCTGCGCCGGCGTGCTTGTCCCGGTTATACGCCGGAACGGGATCATCCGGATGGAAACCCAGGCCGTATACGTCGATAACCAGGAAGGCTGAGCGGCCGTATTCGGCTTCATAATCTTCGAACCCGTAGCCGAGATAACCGGTGGATGGGAAGAGGCGATAAAAGCGGGTTTTACATTTGATCGAGTGAACCATATTCAACTCCTTTTCTCCTTACGATAGCGGAAAAAGGTCCGCTCCGTTCTCAACTTTTTGGAGCCAGAAATTCCCGGACAGCTTCGAAGCCGCACTGGCCGCTGGTGTAAACGGGAATACCGAACTCTTTTACTGGGTTAGGATACGATAGTAAAAAAACCGTCATGGAGAGCTGGGCCAGGACGGCACATTTTATCTCTTCAGCCTTTAGGTGATCCCGGATCGTCTTCGCCAGGATGGCGTTATGTTCCTCGACTTCTCCTCTTGCTAGGCAGTTCCAGGCCTCCTCGACCAGCGCGCCGGTCATGCTGACCGCGCCGCCAGCCACTTCTTGGAGAAGAGCCTTCGTGCTTTCAACTGTCGGTCCATGGGTGGCAATCACCAGGATACGTCCGCCGTGGTTCACGGCGCGCTCCATCATGGGGCGGTCGATCTGGAAGACTGGGATGCCATAGCGCCGGAGTGTTTCGTTGACCTTCGGATAGGCGCGGTTCATGGTGGAGCAGGTGATAAGTACCGCGTCCACGTGTCCGAGTTCCGCCAAGTCAATGGCATACCGATTGAAGGCAGCCAGGTTCGCGGCGGGCAGGGAGGGCAACCCGGCAGAGTGAGCCTCCATGAAATTGATCTGCACCGCCTCGTTACCGGCGTTGATTAGGTGGACCCCAGGTAGGTAGATGCGTCCGAAGTAATTTGCCCAAAGCGTGATCCATGTGGAACCGTTGAGTAATCCCAGTCTCTTCCCGATCAGGCGAGGGTCACCCTGCGGCTCGGGGCCGGTGTGTGCCACACCAGTCACGCGCAGGTAATCGGAGAAGAGGTGGAGCGCCTCTGTCGATGAGAGGTTCACGCCCTGATCTGGTGATATTTTTTGTCCAGGAGTCATGCTTTCCGTCTGTGCTTTTGTGCCAAAACAGTCTGGGACGCCTTGGCGATATCTTCGGGGAGCATCCCGTGTATGCGGAATAGGTCGCCGATACCCCCGCTGGTTACGAAGCGGTCGCGGACCCCTATGCGGGCTAGCGGAATCGGGACGGTCTCTGCCAATGCTTCGGCAACAGCCGATCCAAACCCGCCAACGATTGTGGCGTTTTCAGCGGTAACGGCGCATCCTGTCTTGCCGGCCGAGCTGGCAATCAACTCCCGGTCAATAGGCTTGATCGAGGCCAGGTGGATAACTTCGGCATTAACTCCCTCATTGTCTAGTAGTTCAGCCGCTTTCATGCAAAAGGCAGTCATCATCCCGGTGCCAAAAAGGGTGACATCATTCCCTGGACGCAGAACCTCACCCTTGCCCCATTCGAAGCGGTGATCCGCTCCGAACAAATCCGGGAAGGTGTAACGCGTCACGCGGAAATAGACCGGGCCATCTGTCTCGATTGCAGCACGCATAATCGCCCGCATGTCGGCATTGTCACCCGGATCGGCGATACGCATGTTCGGTAGTGAGCGCATGACAGAGACATCTTCGATGCAGTTGTGGGAGGTACCCGCCTGGCTGGTCGGCAGGCCTACGTACGATCCGGGAATCTTGACGTTCAGGCCGGGGTAGCATATCGAGATGGCGACCTGGTCTAGGGCGCGGCGGGTGGCAAAAGCTGCAAAAGTACAGGGGAAAGGGATGAACCCCTCCAGAGCCAGCCCGGCGCTGATCCCAAACAGGTTCTGCTCGGCGATACCAATCTGGAGAAAACGGTCCGGGTAGGCTGCTTTGAAATAACCGGCTTTTGAAGAGGTGTGCAGATCGGCGTCCAAAACCAGCATGCGGTGATATTCCTGGCCCAACTGGACCAACATCTGGCCAAAAACGTCACGCATTTCCAGGGAGCGCGCCGGGCTATTCTCCGCCATAGAAACTCTCTTTCTCACGCTCATCACCCAACTTGCTGTAACCCAGTTCGGGCCGGCTGTAACGACGGGAAAGGGTTCGCAACATGGCGTCGGCGATTTCCGGCTCGGGGGCGTGGGTATGCCATTTGTAGTTGAACTCGGCCATCTCGATGCCTCGTCCCTTGACGGTATGGGCGATCACAACGATCGGCTTGCCCCGCGGCTGAGTCCAACGCGCCCGGTAGAAGGTCTCAGTGAGCGCCTCCAGATCATGGCCGTCCACCTCGAGTACGTCCCAGCCGAAGGCAGCCCACTTATCAACCAGCGGTTCGATGCCCATCAATTCCCAGACGAAACCCTTGGCCATTACCTTGTTGTAGTCGACCACGGCGATCAGGTTATCGAGGTGGAAATGTGCCGCCGACATGGCCGCCTCCCAAACATTGCCCTCATTGAGTTCTCCGTCCCCAAGCAGGCAGAAGACCCGGGAGCGAGGATTCTCCTTCAGACGCAGCCCGCATGCGCAGCCGACTGCGACTGAAAGACCCATCCCCAGCGGCCCGCCTGACGATTCGATCCCTGCTGTGCGGGTCATGTCTGTGTGACCTTCCAGTCCGTCGGGCTCGCAATAAGTGTAAATTTTCTCCAGGGGATAAAAACCCTTCAACGCCAGTGCGGCATACAGGGCAGGTGATGTATGAGCCTTCGACAGGATCAACCGGTCGCGCGCTTCCCACTTGGGATTTTGTGGATCGGTATCCATCACCTGGAAGTAAAGGACTGCCAGGATATCGGCCATCGAGAGCGATCCACCCGGATGCCCCCAGCGGGCATAAGTGATCATCTCGATCGAAAGGCGGCGAATCTGGTAAGCGGCCTCCTCCAGTTCGAGCTTTTTTTCTGGTGTCCATCTGTCCATCTACATACCCTTCCCGATCAAGGACTGTACATTGAGGGGCAGTGAATTAAAGTTTTCGACCCGTTCCCCGAACTTGCCCAGGGTATTCTCGATGACCAGGTAATCCAGATCTGGTAGGATCATGTCATCCCAGTGGTCCCCGATGCCCCGGATGGCGACGTCCAGCATCGTAACAATTTGTTGTCCGAGCGGTTCATTCGAGTCCAGCGTGATGGCGCCGAAGAACTCTTGGCACTCGGTGTAGCCAGAGTTGTGGGTTCCGGTATATGGCTTGAGAGTTTCCAGCTGGATAGTTTTGCCATAACGTTTGGATACCTCCGCGCTATGGACGGAGAAGAAGTCGATTAGGGCTTGCTCCTGCAGCTTGGCGGGTAGCCTTCCATTTGCTACCCGGCGATAAGCCTCCTCGCCGGTCAGGTAAGCCTGTTCGAGGAAATCGAACCAGTACCGCTGACCGGATGTTAAATTGGTATCCGCATCGACAGCCACCAGTGAGCGGCGTACGCAGGCGTTCAGACCGTCGCGTTTGGGGGCCACACCCAGGTGGACATAATCACCGGGGCGGATCGTCCGGTTCAGCGCCTTGCCGATCAGCGTGCGATTGGCCTCCCCGGCGGTAACCATCACATCCCAGCCGTTTTCCTCCGAACCGAGCTCTTTAGCTGCCCAGTAGGCCCAGCCCGCCACCTGGGTTTCCAGCAATCCCGGGCGGAGAACAGCTAGCATGCATCGCATCATCGCGTCGCCAATGATCGCCGCGTCTCGAATCAGCGCCATCTCGATATCGGATTTCTCATAGCGGACGCGCTGGTACAGATCCTGGGCATCGATTACATTTTCAGGTCCGACTATCTTCTCCAGTGCAGTCACAATCCCGGCAGGCACAACCTGCCGGGGAGTAAGCAGGCCAATCCGGCGTACCTTCCTCCCGGCTGTCTCGTCGAGCACATCCTCCAATCGTTCTGCACGGATGGGGTATTTTTCGTCCGCCAGCTGGAGCAGCTCGACTTTATGGACTTTGGCATTGGCACGTGGCGCAAGCTGCTCAGACACATAACCACCCTCGAGCCCGGCGATTAGATGGAAACCGGTTCTCCCAATCGCCCCGGCAACCTGCTCGATGGTGATATTGGTATTCCCACCCAGGTAAGGTACGTCCCCATCATAATGATCGTCCGAGAAAACAAATCCGACGTCCATGCCAGCCTGCTCCAGTGCCTGCCAGACGGTTGATTGACGGCGTCTAAATTCCGGCGGGGGGACTGCTAGGCTCTTGTCGATTCCAGGGCATGCGGTCAGCACATCCAGGACTTTGTGAAAATCCCGGCTCAACTCCCGGTGACGGTTCGAATTAATTGCAGGCATACAGCTCTCTCTAAATCCTAATCTAAAACATGTGGATCATGATTTTGGACGATCTGATCTTTATTTTTGACGATCCGGATGAGCTCCTGGCGGGGCGAACAGTTCTGATACAAAAAACTAGCCATCAGCGCGTCAATTTCATCGTAATCCAGACCCTGGAGAAGTGGGTAAAAATCCTCGATGAGCGGCTCGGCAAGCAGAATATGCCGTATGGTCCGGTTGATTTGCCATTGGGCATCGAACGGGAAAGGTTTATAGTTCGGAAAGAATTCTGCGAAAACCTGCTCAATGGGCTCCAGGATGTGCCGGACGTTTTTATCCACACCTCCCCAGGAATCGACCCCCAGGAGGGCTTTCTTCTCCAGGACTGGCTGGATCTTTCGGATCCATTTTGAATCGGGACGCAAGCTTACCAGGCCCTGTAACCCCAAATCTTTATAGGTCCATAGAGACCAGCTTGCGCCGAGCTCTTTATAGAACGAGAGCTGGTCTTCGAGAATCTTGTAGCGCATGGCATCATTTTCTGGGTTCCCGGTGTATACCGGTCCAAACTCCCCAACCCAGATTGGGGTCTGGTTTTCCAACATATATTGGCAGGTATTTAATAATTTGCCATGCAAGACAGCTTTATCGAAATACTCACCCCGTGAGAAACCTGGATACTCGCCACCGTCGATGAAACCCGGAACGGCATAGTTGTGTAAGGTATAAACGGCGTTCGGTAAAGGCGGGCCGAGCACGGAGAAATCTTGTGAGTAGCGGTTTCCTTCCAGGAAGACGATATGCTTGGGGTCAATTCTGCGGATCGCAGCGACCACTCGCTGGTAGAACGCGTCGAGCCTCTCTCCCGACGGATCGGAAGGCTCATTCAGAGGATCGTAACCAGCTACCCACGGGTTGTCCTTGTAGCGCTCAGCGATTATTTCCCACAGCCAGACGGCCCTGTCCTGGAAGTGCTTGTGCTGCCAGAAAAACGCCTGCTGGGAGGGATTGTCGGAATGCCAGTCCTGATTTTGGTATCCCGCGGCGGCATGCAGGTCGAGGATGGTGTAAATTTCGTGGTCGGCGCAGATCTTGATCACCCGGTCGAGATGCTTCAGGCCGCCTTCACGAATCGCCATCGGGTTCATATCATCTTCAAAATGACGGTAATTGAATGGCAGGCGAACCAGGTTAAGCCCCAGGGAGCTGATAAAGCGTGCGTCTTCATCCGTAAAGAAATATTCTAGATAACGTTCGAATAAGAAATCAGCTTTCTCCTTCCCCAAGGCACGACACACGACCTGGCGAAAGGCATTCTCATTTGCTGGAAAACCGGTGATAAAGTTTTCCATATTCATCCAGCCGCCCAAGCCGACGCCGTGGAGAATGACCTCCTCCCCAGCCTGGTTCTGGATTTGGCTTTGGTTTACCTTCAGGAAAGCACGATGATTTGGCATGAACGCATCCTTGAAGTAACTATCACTAGGACAAGTCTTCTATATCGGCCAAACAGCCTATTCTTTAACGGCGCCAGCCAACATCCCGCTCATGATTTTATCCTGGAAAAAGATGAACACGACATAAACCGGGATCATGCTGATCACTACGCCGGCGGCGATCAACCCAAAATCAACTGTACGCTGGTTAGCTCGGAGCAAGGCAAGAGCGAGTTGGATGGTGCGGTTGTCTGAATCCATCAGGATCAGTGCGAACAAGTATTCATTCCAGATACCGATGAATTCCAAAACCAGGACAGTAAGTATTCCAGGAGCACATAGCGGGAAAAAAATATAGATAATAATCTGGAGTACATTGCCACCATCCATCACTGCGCTCTCTTCCAGTTCATGTGGCAGCTTTCTCATGAAACCGGACAGGAGAATCATCGATAATGGCAGGTTGAAAGCCGGGTAGAGAATCACCAGGGCGATCGGATGGTAAAGCAATCCAGCTTTTGCGGTCATCATGTAGATTGGCATCAGGATCGCCAGACCCGGGATGAGGAACCCAAGGCTGAAAATGGACTCCACGAGTGTCGATAACCGGGTCTGAATGCGAGCGACCGCATACGCGGCGGGAAATGCCAGGAGAAGGGTCAGCACTTCTGCCCCACTGGTGATCCCTGCGGAAATTAACCCCGCACGCAAGAGATGGACATTGGTCTGTGCCTGGATGAATTTCGAGAAATTCAACGCGGTGGGTAAAGCCAGCGGTGTCAATATGATCTGTGAATTGTTTTTAAAGGCGGAGACGATGACAAAGTATAGTGGGAGGATGATTAATACTGCATAGATGATCGAGAAGATATATCCCCCAATAACGAAGAGATCGGAACCCTTCTTAATTTTACTGGTAACGCGTAGTACCCGGTTAAACATGTTCATCCCTCCCTCAGGCCGTAAATCGCGATGTAGTGCGCCGAATCAGGACGATCACAACGATGCCGATGATGAAAACCATCACTCCCAAAGCCTGGCTGTATCCCAGCCGATGGGAAAGGAATGCCTGATCATACAAATAGTATCCAAGAGTAAAAGTTGCGGTCCCCGGTCCGCCTCCCGTTAAAAGGATCTGATAGGCCGCGCCCGAGAGAATGCCGAGGAACTGCAGAATGGTTACCAATCCGATAAAATCCGTCATGAGCGGGAAGGCAATTTTCCACATGATTGTCCAGTATCCTGCCCCGTCCAACATGGCTGCCTCATATAACTCTTCCGGCAGGTTGGCTAATGCTGCAAAGAACAATACGCTGTTAAAACCAATCCCGCCCCAGATGTCAATCGCAATCAACGCCCCTAGGGCGGTGGCTTGATTGCCAAGCCAGACCCTGGTGAGTCCAGGTAATCCAATCGCGTTCAAAAAGGTGTTCAGCATACCATCCGGGCGATAGACTCCTAGGAAGATCATCGCCAGGGCTGCGATTGACAGCATCGCCGGGGAGAAAAATATGGTTCGAAGAACGCGATAGCCTGGTTTGCGCAGGCTGAGAAAAAAACCGAGCATAAAAGCAAATGGAATAACTCCGAGGATCCCTGCCAGAAGATAGATCCCGGTATTATGCAGACCGATGGCAACTTTCGGGTCGTGAAACATCCTTACGAAGTTATCCAGGAAAATGAACTTCTTGGGCACGTTTAATGAGTCCCAGCTGGTGGTGCTTATATAAAACATGTTCAGCAATGGCCAAAGCATAAAACTCAAAAACCAAACCAAGGCAGGGGCTACCAAGAAGATGAAGGTAACCCGCCGCCGCCGTGCGTTGTGCCGGCCGTATTCAGCATTGGAAAAGATCCTTCTTTCAATCGGGATTTTCTTCTCTGAATGTATCATCGCCATCCTCAGTTGGATTGGGGCACGGGAGTAAGATTCCCGTGCCCCAATTTTTGGAAAAGTGAAAATGAGACTACTTGATCGCCGCGTACGCAGCGGTCAGGTCAGCCAGAATCTTATCAGCTGTAACGCCAGGTGCAAATGCTTCCTGAGTAATGCGTCCCATATCTGTGCCAACTGCCGCGGGTACTATTGTGTCGAGGACCGTAGGCGTATCTCCTATAGAGGACAGGTCGAGTGCTGCAGCGACGAGCGGAGGTAGTGTGCTTTTATCGATGTTAATCGATTTGAGTGGCGGTGCCATGCCAACCTGAACAAAGCGGGCGATCATATCAGGCTGATACAGGAACTGGATAAATCTCTTCACCGCGTCGATCTTGGCTCCGCCGTTGGGGGTGATGAAAATTCCCTTTGCAGTGAACCCAGAAAAATATACTGGATGTTTCCAGGGGGAACCAGGAGCCAGTGGGAAGCCTGCGAGCTTAATATCAGGTGCCAGGGCTGTGACAGCGGGGTCAGTGTAGCTCCAGGATCCAAAGTGGGCCATGGGGACCGAACCTGCAAAGAAGCGCGAGTCCCCGGAGGCATAATCTACGCCTTCGACGCCATCCACGAACACCCCTGCGTCCCTTAATTGAACGAACAGTTTGACACCGGCGATCGCATCTGGGATCGTCCAGTCACCATTTCCAAACGACTGGTTGGTTTCTTCATCAGTCATCATGGATTCAACGATGAGATTGAATAGTGCCCCTCCCATTCCGTCGATTCCACTTGCTATGATGGGTCCCCCCATGCCCTTATCACGAAACACCTTGGCATCTGCAATCAATTGGTCGGTCGTCGTTGGAATATCCAGCCCGGCTTGATTAAAGAGCTTCATGTTGTACCAGATAGGCCAGGTGAATCCTTCCAGCGGGAAGGCTCGAATCTTGCCATCTGCTTGGGTGAAATTTGCCAGGGCGGCATCTGTGAGTTTGCCATCCAGGCCCCATTGCTTGATGTAGTCATTGACGGGAAGGGATACTCCATTGTTGGTCCAGTCGAGAACACCATCAAACAGCACCGAGAAGACCAGATCGGGTTCCTGGTTGGAAGTGGAGGCAGTTTCCACTTTCAAGGGGATATCGGCGTCCACGTACACCGAGTCTTTGATGGTGATATCGGGATTGGCTGCCATGAAATCCTTGAAAACCGACTGAAGTGGGGCTCCTTTTGTATCATCTGGACCCCAGTTATGCCAGATGGTCAAGGTGACGGGTGCATTGGTCGCCGTCGGCACCGGGGGCTGGGTTGGGGCTGGGGGCTGGGTTGGGGCCCCGGGTTGGGGTGGGGTCGTTGGCGCAGCGGTGGCCGTTGCGGCGGGTCCGCAGGCTGTAATCACCATGGAGGCGATTACAAGCAATGCAATGGTCATGCTAAAAATCTTTTTGTTCATTTTATCCTCATTCCTTTCTTAGGGTGATAGGGTGGTGGAAATTAAGATTCTTTTTGGTTGGCATTGAGAATATGTCATCTTTGGCGCTTTTCCTCTCTTCCGGATCTGCCGGCACGCTATGATTCTTTCTCAATATTCAGTGTGTCACTTCCTCCTTTCCAGATCACATCCAGGGTTAATGGAACATTTGAGTGGATTTCGATCGACGGTCGATCGTCGTGTGAAATCCGGCGGTTACATTTCAAGTCCAATACCCCATTCGAGCCAAATGGATAGCGGCGTACCCCATGTTCTTCGAGGAGCCGTGCATGCCAGGTAAGATGGTGTGAAACGGCGTTTTGGGAAAGACCAAACACATCCTCCAGCAGGACCGCAATCGGCGGCACGCCGGTCCAGCCAACATAACCCGGTTTGGAGTGGCTGCTCGGCTTGATCACATCTGGTGCATAGTTCTCCCACAGAGTATGTTTGTCATCGTATCTCAGATCGGTAAGATGAAAATATTGGCGGAATTGATCCGCGCCGAGCCAGGGAGTATCTTCCAATTCAAAAACTTGAACGACATTATCCAGGTGGTTTTTTGCGATCTCATGGGCAAGCTTATCCTGCCCGCTGGCATCTAGCCCTTTCATGACCATGTAATTCGTGGGGGCCCATACCCCTCCGCACCAATAATCCCCGGTCCCGCTGTAAGCTGGGTCGTCAGCTGAGAGGGCCGGGATGCGATGCGCCCGTTTGAACTCGGATGGGTTTTCCAGGTGCGCCACAAAACCGGGGATCCGGTCCGCAGGGACGCATCCGGCGAGTAAAGCCCAATAGGCCCCGATGTGCTTTACGAGTGATAATTTGCCGTTTGGGCATCGATCATAGTAGAATTTGCTCTTATCGTTCCAGAGATGTTGATTGGAATAGCCGCTCAAGCGTTCGAGCTCTTCGCCCAGGTCTTGGACTTCAGCTTCCCTCCCAAGCAGGGTCGCCATCTGCAACAAAACTTTCGCCGACAGGATTGCCTGGAAGGTCGCATCCACCCAGGTCAGGTGCCCATTGTCCCAGTTGATATGCTCGTCCCCCCTCACTCGAGGCAGGTTGTCCATCCCTGTTCCCCATCCCGTGGACCAGTATGAACCATCTGGCCAGGTACGATATTTGCGGTTCCAGTGGTGGTATGCCACGAGTGGCGGAAAGACCGTTTCCACCCGTTGCCGGTCCCCGGATTTTAGAAAGTAGTTCCATTCAGCCCAGGCCAGTACATTGGGGCCAGTGCTGGAAGGGTCGAAGCGGTGGTATGTATCCCTCCCGTCTGTTTCTGTTATTTCACGACAGATGAACCCGTCCGGGTGCTGTTTTCGATAGAAAGTATCGAGGGTATGCTGGAAATTGAAGGCGCGTCGTCCGTAGACTCCGAAACACGTGATGAAAGCCGAATCCCACATGAACAGGTTGCCATTGAAAGCGGTATCGCAATAGTTCGCGGCAAAGTCGTTTTCCGGTGTTGGGCGTTTCAGGTTGCTAAATGCCAACTCCCAGGCTCGCCAATAACAATCGCGGACCGCATTGTGGCCGGACCAGAATGGATCCGGGAGGGCTTCCCGGGCTTGTGATAAGGATGGCAGATCCGCCTGGTCCGGTGCCATGGAGATGAACCGATTTTCCGGTACCCACGTATCTGCCACGTGGGTGTCGTAGGGATCTTGGTTAGGCTTAGGGTTTCGCAAAACGGGGGAATTGTTCATGAGGTTCTCTTTAATTTGTCTTTCCCACGGATAAGTTCGAGAGTTTTTTCCCTTAGTGTGCTTGGAAGGACTGGTTTGGTCAGATACTTTGTGACTTCCAAGGCTGGACCCATGTTGCTGTCGCGTGTACTGCAAACAATTATTGGAACGGATCGGTCGGGATAACTATTATATATGGAATGGATCAGTCCCCATCCTTTCCCGGAGTTTATTTCTGGTTCAATCACAACTGCCCGGATGTCCTGGTTCGCCATTACTTCCAAAACGCCCTTTAAATCTGTAAATGTGAATACTCTAAAGGATTTACATAACTCCCGCTGGTAGAGTTCCAACGTGACATCATCATTTTCTATCAAAATAATGGCGGGGGTCAGTGTATTCAATGAGGACCATTCAGTGAGTTATAGTTGACGCGTAATCTTTACTCACTAAGAGTAGCATAAGCCGGTTAGGAATTCTTGGAGAGAATTATGCTGAATCAGGATTCTGTTGTCGGAGGGGTAAAGGTGGAGCTGGTAGGAAGAATACTCAAATTGATCCTGCTTCTTCGTTCGCGATTTGACACCAGCGAATGGCATTTTCCGGATTATTGGCCAGGGTATGATTATCCTTCATGATGATTTCAACGTGACAATTGTTTTCTTTTGTAATTTTTAAGGCCCCTCTGAGACTCTTTCTTATAAAGTCCTCATCAATCGGTGAAACGGCAAGATAGCCGGGATGAGGCTTTAAAGAGAATATGTATTTATCCTGAAGCTTTTCCGCCATGTCCCTCACATCAGCCCAGGGAGACACTGAAACTCTTCTTAGATTTGGAATCTTTTTGATAATATCCCATCTCGTATTTAAAGCTTCACAGCAGCCATAACAGTTGAGGCCAAATCGTGAGAGGATGGGAAGTTGATATTGAAAAACAAATTCATCGAACATTGAGGGTGATATTCCGGAGGTCTCCTGACTTTCACCGAAACCCCACATATCCATGGTTCGGATATGTACGTTGTCAAAATTCTTCTGAGGCAGTTGTTTCGTCCAGCCGAAACCGCCTGAACCTACGGGTGTGTTATCGCAATTCAGGCTCAGCAGGCCATTCTGCTCTAAAAATTCGACTTCACACAGCGTACCGTCTCTCAAAAAAGCCATGAGCTTGTGCAGCCCATCGGGATTATCGTACATGTCAAACATGATCTGTTCGAGGCCGCGCAACCTGCTCAGCGTCAAAGTCAGGCCAAATGACCACCACCAAATTCCCTTTATCCTGACCTTCAGCAGGTCTTTGAAAACTTCTTCGGCCAACGCAAGGTACTCTCTGGTTTTATCATAATCCACGGTAATCTGTGGGGTGTGCAGCTTGTCAATCTCCCGAAAATCCTTAATTGGAGTTTCCCAGATATATGACCCTTTGTTTTGTCCGCCGACCGTGGTCTCATGCAATCCCCAGTCACTTTCGAAGGCACAATAGGGTATATTGAAATAAGGCTCTATCACCTTATCGTCTTTCATGTTTTCACCCCAGAATATTTCCTTATGCAAAAACATCTCCCATCTTTGGGCTAATTTGCCCTCACATTTTAGGTTGTCGCCGGGGATTATTTCACTCCAGCCCCCCTCGGGGTCACAGAAAATAAGCGGCCGCCCGGGTATTAGATCGTTATGTGCATACCAGAGTTCTTTCTTCTTCTCCTCAATGGGACGGCCGGCAAGTTCCGCCATCCTTGAGGCCAATTCTCGCAGGATTTTGCTGTCTTTTTCGATGATTACGAGATCAGTATAGCTGCCGGCTGTGGAGCCCTCTTCACCAGTTAAAATATCAAAAATCATAAGTACCGTCTCCTCTCTTTCCTTATCTCCCTCCTGGAATAGGTCGCACCCACTGGTGGCGATGTTTTGTCCCGTAAAGGACTGCCTCGTCCAGGAACGCTTCAATGTTCTCAATGGGCGTCCCAGAGACAATCCCGTTACCTGCAGCAATACACATGCCGCCATCAGCACGGTCAAATGTATCGATCAAGGTACGAACCTCTGCCCGCACGCCGGCGGGATCGGCTTCTTGGAGAACATGCTGTACATCCACCCCGGCCAGGAAGGTCAACGAACCTCCAAACTCCCGGGCTACCTTGGTCTCATCCATCGTTCCCTTTTGAACGGGATGGAAGACACTGACTCCCGCTTCAGCCAGATCGCCCAGGACGAGGCTGTTGTTGCCGCATGAATGCAGCCACCAGTGCAGGTTGTTTTCACGCAGGAAACTTCCGATGCGTACGTAGTACGGCTTGAGCAGGTCTCGAAACATTTTAAGAGACATAAAAAGCTGTTTCTGGTGTCCCAGATCATCGCTTGTCCAGTAGCCGTCTGGATGTAACTCTCTTATGGCGCGACGCAGGTAGCCCAAATAAAGACTACAAAGGGCTTCGTTCAGGCGGTGCACCTCATTGGGGTGGAGATAATAATCCATGAACAGTGTCCGCATGCCGCGTATTTCCCAGGGGCGTTCGAAGAATAACCGCCAGCAGGCATACAGGACATACTGTCCATCCCGATGAGCCTGGTCGGCCTGTTTTTTCAGATCCTCAAAACGAGGATCTTTCTCGGGGTCAGGCAGGTGGGCAATGAACTCATCCAGCCTGTCCCAACTCTCCAGGACGCACCGGGCATCGTGAGCTCCGTAATCCTTGATTCTCCATGGTAAATTCCAGGTGGAATAATTAGACAGATCCATCCATAAAAAAGTCGCATCCTCGGGGTAGCATTCAAGTTCTCGTAACCTTTTTCCGTACTGTTCTTCCAATCCTTCGCCCCACCAGCGCGCCTGCACCATGGGGATACGGATAGGCCTGGTGCGATCGATGGCTTTAATCACTTCTTCTCGAGGTAAAGGTAGATAGAGATCATCTAGGTATGACATTGGGTTATTTCAGTTCCTTCGGGTGAGCAAACACCCGCTTTTCCACCAGCGTTTTCTACGCGCCGACAACCTTGAAATTCCTACGCGGTCTACGAATCTTATTGGGTTTAATTCATGTGGTTAATAATTTCGTCCGATGGTCGCCGATCAGGTCTAAAACTCGCTCCCAGCTTTTTATAAAGCTGCTTCGAAATAGGCGAACTGGACCGAAATTCTCGAACTCTTCGACCTCGAGCCCATCCTCCAGGTAGCCGCGTTTGAAATCGGGCAGTTTCTCGATCAATTCATCGATCACCTTCTGTGGGACAGGGTTAAATAAGCGATAAACCACCGGCGGATCCTGTTCGAGGAGACGATCGGCGGTTCCTTCCCAGTTGATCGTGCAGCAGACTTTTCCGCCGACCATCTCGGTGAAATGATGCAGGCCGCGGGCTCCACCGGCAATAAAAATCCCTGGATAATGACGATCCTCCATGATTTGATATAGTTTACGCGCAACTGCCAGGCCGGCCTGCCAGAGCACATCGGGAGAGATATCGATATTCTCTTTTTTGACAACCGCCTGCAGGTAATCGTCGTAGATTCCCGCAATGTGTGAGATATATAATACCGGCGCCTGCCCATGCTCGCGGCTAGCTTTTTGATATGTCTCGCACATGACTACAGCTTGATGGATACCGAATATCTCGGTTGCATTCAACGGGACATCTTTGCCCACGAGATATTGCATGGCCTGTAACCCCGAGTGAGTGGTTGGAATTTTGCAGCAGATGTTCGGTGAAATCTTCCGGTTTTCCAGTGCATCCCGGATGATAATGTCAGGATCCTCCTCATGAAGGGGATTCCCCTGGATCGAGACAAAGCCTTTGCGTCCGGTGCTGTTTTGAAATATGGGGAGGAATTTTTCAGCTATTGGTTTAACCACCCGGCGCTGGAACTCCGCGATAGCTTCCGAGTCAGCCTCCACTTCCCGAATCACCTTGTCCAGGAGATTCCAGGCATATTCACCCTCGGTGGGATGATCAACCATCTTTTGAGTGTAGGAAGGGTTATTCGTGCACCCGGAGGCGCCGTGTGCGATGGCCAGATCAGCCTGCTCACGGGTCGGGTTGTTGATCCAGAACTCGGTCGGAGTCTGGTGGGCTACTCGTATGAAGTAACTTTCAGCTTTCATCCCTATTCCTCCAGGAGTTGTTCGCTATAAATGGTTCGAGGCTCTAAGAATTAGCGTCTATACCGAAGGAAATGGCAGCAACACAGAGTGGAGGCAACTGGAGGGTCGCTTTTTGATCGGTCAATTCGATTTTCCCAAGCTTTTGGTTGTGAATCATATTTGGCTGATCGTAGGTGTTGCAGGCGGCGGCAGAAGGTCCGGTGACCAGTTCCGCCGATTGGACATTCTTCAGCCGTATACCAGCTGGTGTTATTTCGACTGTCGCGGGTTCAGTACTGCTGCGATTAATCAGGAAAGTATGCAGGACATCTTTTCCAAGGATGGCGCTGGCATCGATGGTTTGTACAAAACCGTAATTCTTACTCTCGTAGCCGGGACCATTGACGACCGTTTGTAATGCTGCGCCTTCTCGCCGTTGCGCAAAAAGCTCAAGCGGATAATAGATCGACTGAAGGAGAATTTGGTCCCCTCGGGTAAGGATGGGGGCGATGACATTCACGATCTGGGCTAGGTTGGTAATTTTTACGACATCCGCGTGACGAATGAAGCTGTTCAGAAAACCCGCAACGACCAAAGCATCTTCCAGGTTATATTCCTCTTCTACAAGGTGTTGGGCGTATTTGCCGTGACCGTTGACGCTTTCACTATTTTGGGTCCGGTACCAGACGTTCCATTCGTCAAACGCCAGATAATAACGCTTCTTACTGCGCTTCCTGGCTTGGGTATAACGACAGAGGCCGTCCATCACTTCTATCTGTTGGTCGATGGAATTGGTTACTGCCAGATAATCGGCTGTATCCCCGGTTGGATTGCCGACATAACGATGCAGGCTTATATAATCAGCATAATCGCCGACATATTCGAGTACGGTCTGATCCCATTCCATATAAGTAGGGAGGCCGGTTTCTGCTGATCCGCAAACCACTAATTCAATCGAGGCATCGGTATCCTTCATGAGCTTCGCAGCTTGTTGAGCGCGGATGGCGTACTGGTCTGCGGGTACATGACCTTGCTGCCAGGGGCCATCCATCTCGTTTCCCAGCCCCCACAGTTTTACACCATAAGGTTCGAGTGAACCATTTTTTACCCGCAGGCCGGAATATTTTGTCCCAACAGGCTTGTTGCAGTATTCCACCCAATTACAGGCTTCTTCCGGTGTTCCTGTACCAAGATTTACAGTAATCATCGGTGTCCAATTCATTTTACGAGCCAGTTGCATAAATTCATCTGACCCAAACTGGTTGGGTTCGATGCTAAGCGATGCCAATTCCTGCAGAACCGGACGAGAGGAACGCGGTCCAACCCCATCCAACCAATGATAACCTGAGGCGAAATTTCCTCCTGGATATCGCATAGCCGTAAAGTTCAGGTTTTTCAGGCTCCTTAAAACATCCTTCCGAAATCCTTGCTTATCGGCATGTTTGGAATTCGGGTCATAAACGCCTTCGTAGACGGCGCGTCCGATGTGTTCCAGGAATCCACCGAAGATTCTGGGATCGACGGGGGCTACCTGATAATCACGATGCAAAACTACTTTTGTACGGTCCATTCTTACCTCTTCCTCATTATCGACTCGAATTGTGGTTGAATTTATATCATCTTCGAGTATAGAGTAGCATAATTAGACGAGCAGGTCTTCGAGATAATTATCTAAAATCAGGATTTTATTGTCTGAGGCTTTCATGCAGGTGTGGTTATCATTATTTGCAACTTGCAATGTGCTGGACAATCCAAGGAGTTTTATTTTTTTATTGATGAAATCAGAGCCATTACACCTGGCAGGAAAGATGCTACTTTAACTAAGCGATCCCTGTCCGCAATGATACAGATCAAAACTTTTGAATAACCGATTGATTGTGTCAAAAGTTCATAACGCCTAGGAATTATATATTACATAATTTAGAACAATTTGACTCCACCCGCTTAAATTACCACCACAGCTGACTGCGGTGGGATGACGATCCCGCCCTCAACCGGCTTCCAATCAGGATCATCCACCAGTCGGTAACGGCTGAATGCTTCGCCGTTTTCCTGGCTTACAACTACGGTAGCTGGTAAATGTTCTTCGTAGTTGCAGATCACCAACCCAACTTTCCTTGTTTTGGAATTGATGAATACAGCATACGGATGGTGCGCTTTACCTTCGCAGGTGACGGCTGCACCGAGAGTGTCGCGGAACTCGCCATCCCAGAAGTAGTCACGCAGCTCGGTGCGCAGCGCATCCATCAGCTTCCCGTAAGCCATGGTCAGTGGGTAATCATCCAGGCGGCCCTTGAAGTTGTACGGCTCGTAGCTGATGATATAGCGGTACATCAGGCACTGGTTGACCATATTGCGGTCGTTGAAGCCGTTGATGGCAGTCATGAGCTGTACCTGTGGTTGCATATAGCGACTAAGCGGGATATGCTGCTTGTTCTCGCTTCGGTGGTATGAGAGTTGATAGACCTCCAGCTCCAAATCATAGCAACCTTCCCCGGCATACAGAAAATCGGGGTGGGATTCGTCCGTAATCTTTCTGAAATTCTGGATCAATTTACGGTCATTTGCATACACCATCGCGCCGTAACGATGCCCGTGATGGGGATCGAAGCACATATAAGCCTGGCCGTGATGTAGACATTCGTCAAACAGGATGCCGTCTGCTCCTAACTCCACGGTTTTCTTGAACTCTTTGTCGCAAAGTTCAAGATATTCTTCACTCAAGAAGCACATTGGGATCAGGCGCTTGGTGTTGATATCCAGCAACTGAGTGGCAGTCTGGTATTGGTAACCCGGATACAGATAATAATCACCATACGGGTCCTTGATTGCCAGGCGTTTAAGGTCTTTGCGGAACCATTCTGTGCTCCGGTCTGCCCAAGTGAATTTTGAGAAAAGAATTACCTTCACTCCCATATCTTGGATCTTCTGGATGGCTTCCTTTAACTCATCCCACGTACCTAGGCGTGAGTCAGGATTGTGAGACGGGTTGCCCTGGTCCTGACCGCCTTCGTTCCAACCCACAAGTTGGATCGCCTTGACCCCATGTTTTGCGCAGTCCTCGCCAATCTTCGGCAAGTCGGTGAAACGTATGCGCAGCTCATCTTCTGGGGAATTAATGTGGATTTGTTGCCAGGAGTGTGGCTCGGTCGTCCATTTTGGCACCTGGGGTAAATGGAACCAGGTATTCCGCCACCGTTTATATATATCCACGCCATGCTGCCATCCACCCTGGAAAGGTTCTATTGCAATGGGGGTCAGAGGGCGGGTCTCCCCGGGTTGGATATAGGGCACATGCACAGCCGCGAAGCGAGTGGAGACGTCTTTTTCCGAAACAATTATTTCTTCTGGCGAGCGAGAATCAATTGAGCTGCCATATCCTGGGCGCAGTTCGGTATACCAGGCCACCAGCTCGCTGCTTGGGTTGGTAACCCCGGTATAAAGGCCTTGCTTCTCGCCGCGCATTAGGAAGAAGGGGGACATGGGCGCGCCGACAAATGGAGACCAATTATGAAGCTGAGTCGGATGATCAACGCCAGCCCCCCCCCGTAGGTTGTCGTACTGCGGCCAAAGGCGCCATTCTTGTGCCGAGGCGTAAGTATATATGAAGGTCTTGAACCAGGATTCGTCCGGGGGATGAGCTACGTCGCCGAGATAAGGACAGAAGATATTTTCAACAACCAATCCGGAATGGTTCTCCACGGTCATGGCGAACACAGCTTGACGGTCGTCCAGTGTTACATTCAATGTCAGCTTGATATCGTGCTTGCCACCGTACTCCGAAGTAACGCCATCCCAACCGAGAGTCGCACAACGTCCGCCTGGGGTAACTTCCAGCGTGCTGAGCGCCTGTTTTTCGCCGTAGACCGGGTTATTACGCCGTTCTTCCGAAAGCGGTAACAGCAATCGAAACGAAAGCCCCAGCGAAGGCCGGTTGATGATCTTCCAATCCGTATGAATTGCTCTTAGACCGACTAATGCGCCATTAACGCGGTTAAATTCCAGAACAAGGTTGTCATTCTTTAAAGTGAAAGTCGTCATTTACCTGCTCCTCAATTTATACTCACTTAATGGGTTAAATATATATAATTTCCTACTATAGGGTACCATAAGTTTCATGAAATTCTTGGAGAGGATTATGGTAAATCGGGATTTTGTTGTCAGATAAGATTATTTCTTTGCGGATGCAGATACCTGCTGACGGAATTCTCGGGGTGAACAACCGGCATTTTCACGAAAAACGCGCCCAAAATAGCCCACCACTTTTTTTTGAATGGCTCCATCCCGGCCACCTTGTTTCTGTTATCTGGGTTATTCCTTCAGACCCCTATCATCTGCTTAAGCCTGGAGACGAAATAATTAAAGTCTTCCCAGGATATTTCCGGATGAATGAGATGATCCAAAGCGGGGATGTACCCGCTGTGCTTGAACACTTCAGCAATTCTTTCCAATTCTCGGTCGATACACGCTTTGCCCTTGGCAATCTCCTGCTTATCAATACCGCCCATGATGCCAAGATTGGGATATTGCTTTCGGTAAGCCACAATATCGCAGCCGGCGGCTACCTCGAATGGAAAAATGAGATTGATGCCGCATTCCATAAACAGAGGGATTAGCTTAGAACAATCTCCATCGGTGTCCAGAGAAAATATTTTTATGCCCTGTGCGTCGGCAAAGGCCTTGATTTTCTTATAATTCGGCATCATGAACTCTCTCACCATTTTGGGAGAAATCAGAGAGCCGTTCTTGCCGGACATATCCTCCCACATGTGAATGGCATCCACTTTTACCTGCCGGCACACCTTGGCATAGATACTCAGCCAAAAATCGGTAAGATAATCCATGATTTCCCGGATAAGCTCAGGCTGGTCATAGAAGGAAACCAAAAATGTCTCAACCCCCAGCATATCCCTGAGCGTCCCAAAAAGTCCATAGGGGTAATCGCCCAGTTGAACTATTTTGTCGCCCGGATTATATTGATTGACAAGCTCCTCCCAATTATCCGGAAACCGGCGCGGGTCATCCGGATCCAGTCTTTCTTCCTTCAGCTTTCTCCAGTCGGCAATATTCTTTATGGGATATTCAATATACCTCGGTATGGATGCCCCGCTTTTCCTGACTTCTTGAATGATCCCGAAAGAATCTTTTATGATTTGCGTATCGGTTTTTTCTTCGATCACCTCGTACGTAAATGCGGGCGAATACCCGAGGTTTACGTTTACAATCACAAATCCTTCGTCAAACCCAAAGCTTTCATCCCAGGTTTTATGCGTGTCTAATCCTTCCTGCCCCCATCTTTCAATCGTCTCTTTCCACGGTCCTAAGTAAAATACAAAGGGCAATCGGTCCACCTTCTGACACAATACGGTTCTTATGATTCGTTGCCGGTTATTCATAAGGATTGGGTTCCTCAGGCAGTTCTCGGTATCTCCGGGTTGTTATTGGCAAAATGCTTCAGGATGACCATCGGTTCGCATTGGCTTTGGTTGGTGATCTTAACTCCCATTTTGGCGGCCGGTTTGCCATCTAAGAACTCGTCGGCGTGTAAGAGACACCCCCTGCCCCCTTTATACCTCTGTGGGGTACTGCGGGGACCTTCACCGATGGGTGGGACGGAAGCGGCGGGATGGGCTTGCCTGCAACCTTACACATCGCACAGGCCAGGGACGCCCGTGCATCAGCCTCGCTGGTCACTGTGGTAATCCCAAGCAGCTTGCATTCGGGATTGGCAAGCAGGTAGGCCAAACAGATGGCGTCATCAATATCGGAACCGATGTCGGTATCAAGTAATACTTTAATTGGCATAATTGTTCCTGTGAGAATATGTCTGATCCGGTACAGGCTTAATCGGAAAAGGCTTTTTTCAATCTTGCCACCGGACTCCGAAGGTTGGCCATCCCTGCCGGAGGCGCACAGCGCCAGCCCGGTGTGTCTTCTAGGGTGCAGAGTGCCTGTTTTTCTCCGAGACTGGGTAATTTCGCCGTTCAACAGTATGCGGTAGCAGCAATCGGAACGAAAGCCTCAACTTAGACCGGTCGCGGATCTTTTAGTCCGTACAAACTTTAATAAAGTTGACTGGTGCGCTATTCTCGTGATTAACTTCCAGAATGAGGTTGTCATTTTTCAAAGTGAATGTCATCATTTGCCTGTTCTTCAATTCAACTTACATCCTTTCGGATGAATAAATATTTTTATAGTCTCAGGGTATCATCAAATGTCACATGGGACTTGGAGAGGATTATGGTAAATTAGTATTTTGTTGTCCGATCAGCTTACATCGTTGCTGATGGAGAGGCTTGCATTCGGAATGTTCGGGGCGAACATCCGGCAATTTCGCGAAAAACACGCCCGAAATAGCCCACTTCCTCATAGCCGACATCAGCAGCAATTGTGGTGATACTCTCATCGGTTAGAAGAAGGAGTTCCTTTGCTTTTTGTACACGGTAACGATTCAGATAATCCCAGAGCGATATGCCGGTATCCGCCTTGAAAATCCGACTTAGATAGCTCTTGCTCACCCCAATTTTCTTGGACAGCTCTTCCAACGAAAACGAACGGTTGTAATTCTGTTGGATAAAAGCCGATGCCTGTTTGACCAGCATGCTGGTAGGTTGAGGAAGTGCATTGCTGGCGGTCAGTACGCGCTGTATTTCTGCCACGCTTTCAAGGTCAGATAAGACCCCCTTGGTTTGTATCATCACTTTGGGAGCGTCAAGACGTTTTACATCTTCATAGGAAAGAATTTTCCCTGTTATGACGATCACCGGTATCAGTGCGGTTTTTATGCTGCTGCGCAGGTGCTCAAGAACCTGGAAGCCATCGATATCTGGCATCATCAAGTCGAGCATGACCAGGTCTGGGGTTTCTTCTTCAAGCAGCCTGAGTGCCTCCCTCCCGCCGTGGATTGCCCGTACCAGGAATTCGGAAAGGGAGTTGTTGATTAACTCCTGGTAGTACTTCAGCGCTTGGGGGTCGTTGTCGATGATCCAGATTTCACCACGTTGCACCGCCTGCGGGAGCAGGTTCAAAACATGCTGCAACATCTGCTTCCCCGCCGGCTTGAGCAGGACATTGGTCAATCTGCTACCGCCAGAGAGCATCCCGCCGATGTTTTCATGGATGAGGAGGAGAGGCAGCTGGCAGTATTGGGAGTAGCTGCGCAGTTTTTGAACGATGGACCAATCCCCCGGCCGGGCATTTTCCAGGTCCCAGGCCAGCGCAACCGGTTTTCCATCCTGATGGCTCCGCTCGATATCGTCAATATTACCAAGCCAGTACGGGAGAAGCCCATTCTTTTGACAGATATATTGTACGGCTGGTGTAATCTCTTTATTACCGGATAGCCATAACAAAATCGGCTGCACTCCTTCCGCGTTGACTTCCTTGGCTGAGGCGTAGTCCAGACCTGGCAGAGGAATATAGACGTGGAATGTGGATCCTTGTTCGGGTAGGCTGTCTAGTGTGATCGAACCGCCGTGGAGCGCCACCAGCCGGCGTGTAATGCTCAATCCCAATCCAATCCCCTCCCTACGGTGCCCCGGGGGATCGGCTTTGACAAAAGGCTCAAAGATCCGCTCCTGCAATTCCGGGGTAATGCCTGAACCCGTATCGGAGACCCAGAAATGGATGTGGGGAAGCTGTACTTCGGCTCCCAGAATAATCTTTCCCTGCGTGGTAAACTTAAATGCATTACTCAACAAATTCATCATGATCTGGCGCAGCCGTACCGGGTCGGCGTGAAGAATGGGGAGATGATCGGGGACCTCCAGAATCAGTTCAACATTCTTCTGTTTATTGGCGGCAGTTTTCTTAAAGGCCTCATACACCTCTCTTAAGAGAGTGCGGGGTGACACTGGTTCAAAGCAAAGGTCCAATTCACCGATCTCCGCCCGCGATGTGTCCAGCAGGTCGTTGATCAGGCGGATTAGGTGTTCGCCGCTGTCGTAGATGTATCCCAGGTCTTTGATGAGCTGGGTGGGAAGCTCGCTATCATATGGGTTGGGGTTGGAGAGGGCGGTCTGGCTGAGACCCAGAATAATATTCAACGGTGTACGCAGCTCATGGCTGACATTCGCCAGGAGGTGCGTTTTCAACTGGTCGCTCTTGATTGCCTTCGCCTCCGCCTCGAGGGCCACTTGGACAAGTTCGGCGCTCTTTAGTGCACTGCTCAAGTGCCCTCTGAGCGTGGTGTATACATCCCCGTCACGTGGGCCGATCTCAAAAAGCACAAAACCGATCTGTTCCTCTTGAAAGTACAAAGCTTCGACGTCAAAGGTAGTCCGACGGTCCTCCGGGAGCATACCCTGGGGCACCAGTTGCCTGGTCGGAAAGCGGATTCCACCTTTCTCTAGGGGTAGACGCTCCTGGCCCAGGAATGCGAGGATCAAGCGTGACCACACAGGAGCCTCTCCCTTTTCATCGTAAAGAGAGAGGAAACAGCTCTGGATGCCCAATCCCGGAAGCTCCTGGGCAAGCAGCTTCATTAAAGTTTCAATCTCGTACGTGGTCACCATCGTCTGGACGATGCGGTTCAAACGGTTGGTTTGCTCTATTGCTTCCAGGCGCTGATAGAGTTGCCGGCGATGGGCCATCTCTCCGACGAGCGCGTATCCGTTCTCTAATAGACTATGCGCTTTGACGGTATCGTCATTTAATTGGAATAAGGTATTGACTTTTGTGCGAATGAGATTGAGGACATCCAGCCATTCGAGGATTTCCGTCCCGTGGGGGATGTTGAAAAGGATCCCCTCCAGGGTTTGCATGAAAGCGCTTGGAACTTTATTTTTCGATCTGATATCAGTAAGGAAATCGTCAACGAACTTCTTCGCCAGGCCAGGCTCCAACCCTCGGATGAGGGCCAGGGAGGAGAGCATTTGGTAAAGGTCGCCGTGTAGGTTGTCGTGCTTTGATCGGGTGGCAGGTTGGTTCTTGATCTTTTCGGCCGAGGAGGGGAGATGATCGACCGCGTCTGTTTGATGGTAGTCAGTCACCATCTGCTGGCATCCGCAGGATTGCCGGCAGATCATTTCTGTCTCTAGAAAGATTTGTTCGGGGACCATCTCACCCGCCAGCTTCGATAAAACCAGATCGACGCTTTTGCTGCCCAACAAATGCCAGGGAGTCCGTATAGTAGTTAAAGAAGGGGTAATGGCGCGCGTTTCTTCGATGTCATCGAAGCCTGCCACGATTACATCGTCCGGGATACGTATCCCGTGTGCCTGGAGAGCCTGCATGGCGCCAATTGCCATGTTGTCGTTGGCCGAGACCAGCGCATCGAATCCCATCCGGTCATTCTCGATTAATTGTTTGACGGCTTCTGTCCCTGAATGCCGGCGGAAATCCCCGGACACAACCAGGTCGGGATGGAAAGGAAGGCCGAATTGCTTGAGCGTTTCGAGGTAGGCCTGGTATCTTTCTTCTGCGTCCTGGCTGACTTCCAGGCCGCGGATGAAAGCGATCTTGCGTCGTCCATGCTGCTCGATCAAGTGGGAGAGCAGCTTGCGCATCCCCTCGCGCATATCGATGCGGATGCTGGGAAAGGACAGCAGAACCATCCCCATGCTGATGATTGGGAGGGGAGTAAAGTGCTGGCAGAACGCTTCCAGACTGGTGGGATCGAGAGTGTGGCTGAGGATGTTTGCCCAGATCAAAAGTCCGTCGACGTTTGGTTGGCCAGCAATGTCGAAAAGGATGTTTTTCTGGGATTCGAATTGCTGTGGCCAGCGAGGGATTCCCCCTGAAAAACAGATCAAGTTCACGTTTCGTTCTACGACCCTATCGGCCACCCCATGCCATAGGTTAATTTCAGTCGGCCCATCGAGGCGTGCGGTCAGCATCCCGATGGTGATAAGACCCGAAGAACGAGGAGTGGAAGGAGGAAGGAGCATGACTGGTAGTCACTCAAGCATTCGATAAATTCGAGTCCAGTTAATGATCAACAGAGTTAAGTGAAATTACTCGGCTGTACCACTCACCGCTGTCCTTGATAATTCGCTTTTGTGTATCAAAATCCACACGGATGAGTCCGAACCGCTTCGTATAACCGTGGCCCCACTCGAAGTTATCCAGCAAAGACCAGACAAAATAGCCGCGCACGTCTACACCGTCTTCCATTGCGAGGCGCACTTGGGTGATATGCTGGGCCAGGTAATCGAGCCGGCGCTCGTCATGGATTTTGCCATCCGCAGTGACGACATCCGGGAAGGCCGCACCGTTCTCCGTGATGTAAATGGGCGGCAGGTTGTAATCATTGTTGATCCGGTTCAGCATTCGTCGGAAGGCTGGAGCACAGACCTCCCAGCCCATATCCGTATATTCCGAACCGGGAACAAGGGAGATGGCCCCCCGCCCACCGACCAGGGTCCGCGAGTAATTATTGATCCCCAGGAATTCGAGTTTCTGTGATATCAGTGCCATGTCGCCAGATTTAACTTCTGGGAAATTGTCACCAATCGCATCGATCATTGATGAATGGTAATGGCCGCGGAAAATGGGGTGGATGAATGCGATTCGCTGGCTGTTCCAGACCAGATCTGCAGCAGCAATGTCTGTGGGATCCTCACTGGTCGGGTCCACACCCCATAAACCAAGAACAATGCCAACTTCGAGCGCCGGATCGATCGCCCGGATTGCTTGAACAGCTAGTCCGTGTGCTACCAGCAGGTTATGGATCACCTGTTGGACGGTTTTCCAGTCGTTTTTTACCCCTGGCGCGTGTTCACCGTTACCATAGCCAGCCTCGGCAATGTCGTCGGGTTCGTTTAAGGTCGCCCAGCGGCGGACGCGATCACCCAGGCGTTTTACCATCAGGGCAGCGAAATCAGCAAAGTACGATAGGTTGTCACGATTAATCCAACCGCCTCTATCGAGAAGTGCCTGAGGAATATCCCAATGATGAAGCGTGATGAACGGCTCGATGTTGGCCGCCAACAGCGCATCCACCAGGCGGTCATAAAAATCCAGTCCGGCAGTATTTACCCGCCCGAAACCGGTAGGCAGCACCCTGGGCCACGAGATGGAGAAACGATAGGCTTTCATTCCAAGTTGGCGCATCAGGGAGATGTCTTCTGGGTAGCGGTGGTAATGGTCGCAGGCTGCATCGCCGGTATCAGCGTTGATAATATTACCGGGCGTATGACTGAAACGATCCCAAATGGATTCGCCTTTACCATCTTCGTTCCAGGCGCCCTCGATCTGATAGGCCGCGGTAGCAGCGCCCCATAAAAAATCTGTCGGAAAACGTAATGTATTCATAATACCATTCATCACTGGGGAGTAATATTCATTCCTTGAACGTTCCAACTTCATAAATATGCGCTGGTTGGACCGGACTGTTCATTCTATCATTAATGGTGGGAACAAACTGTCAACATCCCGAATTAAGTACAATTTGAAAGTGGAAAAATCAAGCAAGTTCTCCTGCGTACTGAAAGGGCAATAAGCCCTGTAATGCCTCGTGCGGTCGGATAGCATTATATTCTTTGAGCTACTGCTATAAAATTTCACGGGTTTTGTTGATTGTACTGAAGAGAGCTGCATCTGTGGGTTCTTCCATGAACTGTTTGACAAAATACAGGGTACTGCGTATATATTTATCCCCAAATCATCTTTTTTCTCTAACTTTTTGACCCCTTCAAATCAGAAATTTATACTTGAGGCAGTAGAACAAATGTTTTATAATACCTCTGCGGTACACGACTTTGTTGAGTATATCGTCTCTCATGTAACGCACCATGGGGGGCGATGGGATTTTTGGCGCGTTTTCTTTCGAACCTTAACATTTGAAAGATTTTGGAAATCTTGCCATATCTATATCAAAGCAAGCCGTAGCGTCCCAATGCTCTTTCGGGAGAGAGTATTCGTTCATCTTCGTTCCTCAGGAACGAATAAATACCGTGTGGGCCGTCGCGAAACACCCCTGCGGTAGGGGCGCAGCAATGTAGCATCCATGTTAACAGGTCGAGACATTGAAGAAGGCGTAGGTCGGAGTTGTTTGTTTTGAAAAAAACAACATTTGGCCGAAACCATTGCTGTCATTGGCAGACTTAAGAATGAGGAAGCTCCCGAAGAGAATGGTGGCTCCAGGAGGAGTTGTTTGTTCCTCCGTTGTTCCGCGGGACAAACAACTAACCAATCGTGGCTCGCCCCCCATTTCTCGCTTCTTGCCCCGTGTTCTTAGCGGGGTGAAATGGGGGATCAGAGGGGGCTATTCGTTCCTCGAATATTGTAAATTAAGTGACTTTAATTCCAGTACTTGCATCAGAATTGAAGTGGACTCCAATTAGCAAGAATGACTGGGTTATTTCCGGTGAAATCGCGCCTAATGCGAATCTTAAGTATAAAGAACTCTCCCAAGAGGATGGGTCGTTTATAGTCGTTTTGGCCTATATATCATGCATCCCACAGAAAGGTGTCCGGAAAACAAAAAAAGCCTTTTCAAGCGTTTACAAACCCTCACCGAGGACTAGCTGAGGTGGCTTCCAGCCGCCATCGGCTGTATCAGCACCGTGGGGCGCCGATGTCACTCTCTTTTGGGGGCCTCGAACCTAATAATAATAACATCCCTTCCGGGGTGTTTAAGCTCCTCGCCGAGGATTTGAACCTCGAACCTAGCGGTTAACAGCCGCCCGCTCTGCCGTTGAGCTAGCGAGGAAGGCAGACGGGATTATATGGGGAACAGGGTACTCTGTCAAGTC